>Ga0126338_10002079_pt1 | contig 13514 bp, 7 predicted proteins | sample OrbCmetagenome_2_FD_92529 | JGI IMG/M metagenome (GOLD analysis project Ga0126338, IMG submission 92529) | Coral microbial communities from Petempiche,Puerto Morelos, Mexico - Orbicella C C metagenome | ecosystem: Host-associated > Invertebrates > Cnidaria > Coral | place: Petempiche,Puerto...
AGAGCGAAGCATTCGAGGAAACTAGCAAACTTCGAGGGACAAATAATGTCCAAAGACAAATGTCGGAGCATCTTTTCACGCCAATGGGGTGTTACTGCGTGTATTATTCTTCAAACATTTTTAGATAAGGTCGCTCTTTTGGGGAAACCTCTTCTAAGTCGGTCAATGTTAAAATGGTTCTGGGCGCGTGAAAACATTTTGCTAGTTTGCTTGAAATGTTTAGTAAGTTACTCAATCTTGTGACGTATTTGGACCAGTCAAACGCGAGAAAATATATCTGATGTGTGAATGTGATACTTCAGGGCTAGATGATTCAGATGACGACGATCTCGATGTGGACCACGACACTAACCGACTCATCAAAGACCTACTCATGACGTTATCTTCGGGAAGTGACGAAGAATGTTCGGTGTGCCTCGACTCCCTGGTCGAGCCGGTCATCACGCGCTGTGCACATGTCTTTTGCCAGCAGTGCATTATGGATGTTATGACGTCAGATAACCTTGCTCCTCGCTGCCCGCTCTGCCGTGCGCCGCTAAATGAGAACGAGTTGATTAAAGTTCCCGAGAAGAAGAAACAGAAACCAGAAGCCAAGAAAACTAACGAGGAACCTGGAGAGTCTGAGAAAAGTTCCAAGGTTTGAGTTTTTTGGAGAGAAGTACTTTTTTAGAAACCACAAGTAATGTAAGATTTCACATATTTCTGAGGCAGTATATAATTCTCACTATTTAGCAGAAGGGCTTTTTAATAGGAGATCTTTTCTGTTAATTAACCGGTCATCTTCTTACAGCAACAGGATAAACATTTTGTCCTGGATTCTGGTTTTACAGCTGTTACTTGAAATTTCTCGGCACCTGGTTGTTTGGGGCTTTTTAAATATTATTTCCGTATAGTTGTTATTATTGAGCGAAAACAATTTTAAAAAAGTATTTTGCAATTTAAGTCACAGTGTTTCTCGTTCTCCGTAACTTCTACTCGTGTTTTTAATTAACAATTAGATTATGAGCTCGAGATTTCTCTCATGTGATAGATGACGAGGGCACAGCCCGAGTCAACTATCACGCATAGAAATTGAGAGCGAAAAATCTAATTGTTTTAGTATAAATCTACTAGTCGTTCAAAACTTTATCTAAATCCTCTTCACAAACACTTCGAAAACGCCAAGAAGCGGCCCTCAAATTGTTAACAAGGACACAAGCTTTTTTCCATTTCTTAACTATTACATGCTTTAAATTCATGCCAGATTATCAACAATGTATTTATTATAATAGTGTGCTTGTCACCTTCCATTTCAGCTGGATGCATTGATAGGGGCCTTATGTGCCATCCGAGATAAGGACCCGTCCACAAAGAGCCTTGTAGTGTCCCAGTTCACTTCATTCTTGGATGTTATCGAGAAAGCGCTCCAAAAAGAAGATTTATCCTTCGTCAGGCTGGATGGAAGAATGACCCAAGAAGCGAGGGCCCAAGCCATAGAGAACTTTTCCAACCCAATTTCCAGTTCTCCTAGAGTGTTCTTGTTGTCGCTGACAGCTGGGGGAGTGGGTTTGAATCTAACGGCTGCTACGCGAGTTTTTCTTATGGACCCGGTATGTTAAGTGAAACGCTGACTGTAAGCTGTTATACCAAGCAAAGGTTTAACTTATAACTTTATAACTTTGATTTTGTTTGTCACTGCTGTAGGCCTGGAATCCGGCCATTGAGGAGCAGTGTTTCGATCGCAGTCATCGCTTGGGTCAAACACAAGAAGTGATTATCACAAAGGTTGGTATATTGCATGTTCCTTCTCCCTCGCAAATACTTCAAGTCAGGTTTTAAGTAGCTCGTTTGGTTCAGTCAGAATCCAGTCTGCAAGATTCACCTGAGCCTCGTTTTAAACGTCAGTGTCGTGACCATCATTGCGTGACAGAGTGCTTTGTCTTTCAGTACATTGTGATGAACTCCGTGGAAGAACGCATGCTCAGCTTGCAGGAACAGAAGCGGACGCTGATGGGCCAGGCCTTCGGTTTACAAACACAGAGTCAGGAAGAACGGAGGCGAGCTCGAGTGCGGGATATCAAGCATCTGATTGGCCTGTGAACGTAAGATAGGGCAAATTATCGTCTTGTGATTGGGCATGAGAAAATCTATAGATTGCAATGTGTCTCGGCGACGTAAGGAACTGCTGAACAAGAACTGATTTTTGATGAAGAGATCAATGGTTTCAATGCTGTAGGTAAAGAACTTTTATTTCAATTCAAGCATTGTCGCTGGGAATTCCCGAGCCTTATACAACTTCTGTGTTCAGTTCTTATCCCTGTTTACGTTGGTAAAGGTGCCGTAGACCAGAAATATTACAGCTTAGAAGGTTTTGTACAAGATTCAAGCGCTTGTACTACTTTGACTGACAAAGAAGACTGATTGTTTTGTTAGGCATAACTAAAATGAATACTCCAAAATAACGTTGTCCAGGCCCCAGTTGTTTCGACTGATAAATCACCATCCAGTGGATAAGTCTTAACAAAACAAACCACTTTCCACTGGATAATGATTTTTAGCGGATAGCGTTATCCGCCTTTCGAACAACCCTGGCCAGGGAGGTTACCAAGACAACAGTATGTGTCTTAATGTAATTGATTGAATAGCGAGACATCCTTGATCATACAGTTCGTTTCTACTGTTTTTTCGAATGACCTATGTTGAAGTATATGTTTGTCTGATAGCTACAAATAATACCGGAAGTTATTTAATTCATGGATGCAAGTAATTGCTGCCATTTTTTGAGTATTGCACGCTTAGACCGTTCCTGTTCAGTGTTTACCATAAATTTTACAGAAAGTCTAGTCTTTAACAATACATAGATATATATTTTTGACATTGATAGCGTTTGCAAAAGGGGAACCTGAAGTATTTTATAGTGATTTAAAGCCAGAACGTTATCCCCGAACGCTGGTAATGAGCGTCAAATAAATATTTGTTTGAAGAGTATACCACAACGCCTTCAAAAGGAGTCTCCGTGCTCTGAGTTACAAGACTGACTGGAAAGCGGGAATAAACTTATTGAAACACCTGTAAGAATACTCACTGGACAAAAAGAGACTAAATACTTTTTTTTTTTCGTAAGGTGCATAAAGCTAATTATGTAAAACTTAAGAGCAACAATTGATGAAAAACTTTTGGGCTAATCCTTACTAACCCTAAGCACAACACGTCACCCCCTCCCCCTCCCTCACTACCTAATAGAGATCAAAATTCATCCCTGTTCCATGTACTTTTTCCAAAAGTAAACATCGAGCATTGAACGGGCCCATGTATGCCTTCGTCATGAAAATTTTTGTGAAAATTTTGAGATTGAAGCAGGATAAGATCGTAATTTTTTCTTTCATTTTTTAGCATGCGCCCCTCTTTCGTATTCCTGTCCTCCTTTTTCCCGCGGGATATGGGGGTACGATCATCATACGGATGTAGGCGCGACTGCAGATAGAAAGGGAAGAATCACAGAGGAACTGTGAGATTATCTGCAAAACAAGTAACGCCAGGATTATCTGGAGTCCGGAATAATCGTCTTGGCTCAACTTCTCGCGCTAAAACTGAATAGTCAGCATGTCCGTAACGCATTCTGTAGAAAGCGTGACCGATGCGAACGAGTGTCCCTTGAGGGAAATGAAACAACAAGTTTACCTTGCAATTCCTGCCTACATGTATGTCTCCGCAAATAACTCGATTTTAACGGTTCGCCTTGTGTAACTGACGATCGAATGAAGTTAAGAGATTAGAGGAAGTATTATCTGATTTCAGTTCAGAGGAATCTTCATTCTATGAAAAATTAACTTTACCAGAAGCGGAGTGTCGATGTCACGCTATTTTCGAAGACAAAGTCCCTTGTTCATTATTGTTCACGTTGCCGTCGACGGTGCTCTTCTTCGATAGCTTTCGAGTCTGATTACTTCCCAAGCAATCTAAGACTACAGACGTTGCAGTGGCATGGCTTCGCTCCTGATATTTTTATTAACTTGCATCTTGTGTCGGGGAATAACAGCAAAATTTAAAGGACCTGACAGATCAGACACTCCTAAATCGGATCTTAAAGGACAAACTGCCCCAGACATGGACAAGGATAAAGCGAACCTCAGGTTAGTGACATAACGCTATTTTTACGTTTTAACAGTACCTGGTAAAAGATGAATGAGCTTAGACACGCCAAAAGCTTTGCCCTACATTTGATGACATTTTGTCGGGGTGAATTTTTGTAGTTTGTTTCTGTGCGTAAGAAATTTTACGTGTTAAGGTTTGCCAGCAGAGCACGCTGTTTTTATTTGATACAATATCATTTACTTTCGATCAATATACTTAATTTATATCTTCTCGTTTTGACATAAAGCTACAAAGATTTTAAGGTGTTACTATTGACCGGAAATTCTTTGCCGTCATTGTGACATTCTCTGTTGCCTTCGAAAGGCAAGCGTTGCGTGACATTCATGAGCTTTTCTCCTTTTTCGGTCGTCACGCAATATTTCTTCCAACTGAAAGCTGCTAAAGCGAAATAATTATAGCAACTCTTAATGGCGAGAAGAAACAAAAATAACGATCACCACTAGAGTGAGAGAGAATGCGAAAAAGCTTAAGGACATGGGGTACTATACTGAACATAGTTTTAAGTGTTTTACAAGGGGATGCTCATACCTTGGGTGGGGTGTCTCATGTGAAAAGGTGGGGGAAGCTCGTCGTCTCGTGTCTGGTCTTCTCGCGTATAAATCAAGGATTCTGGTCCCACTTAGGGTGTTGATGACGAAACGCCACCATCTTTTGTTGTCAAAGTATCTTTTAGGGTGGATTTGAAAAAATAATAAAAGAAACGCTCTTATTTCCGTTTTTAGGCCTGATTTCCGCCGGTTTCTCGACTCCGGTGTACAAGCTCCTTTCTTGAACATTTGTATCTTTTAGGGGTCAAGTTAAGTTCCAGCCACGCCCGGATTGGTCTCCTTTAGAGGTTTAATTCAATTTTTCCGACGGGCACCCCCGACCTTTCCATATGGGCGTCACCCATCGGGGCTCATACCCATATCATTATACGCGTTTTTTTGTTTGGCCCTATCATTTCCTTCATAGAACGAAGGCGGTTGGTTTATGACAATTCAGCAATCCATATTCTAGCCTGCGAGCGAGGAGCAAAGCGATTCGGCGGGAGGGAGTCTGGTGTAGAGTCTTGTCTCGCGGCTTTACCGCTTTATTTCGCGCGTGCTTGTGCTCCAACGTGAGCCCGCTCGCAGGCTATCCATATTCTGTAGCACGGATTTTGTCTAAACTACTCCTTGGGTACCCGAGCTAAGCATTTTTTCTTTGTTATAGGTTGGTTATTCCATTAATTGATAAAAATGGAGATGGTCAAATATCAGTCGAAGAACTTGCTGCCTGGACAGGCAGGAGTATGAAGAATTTTTACAAACAAGAGGCCGAGAATCGGCTGAAGACACTGGACACGAATAAAGACGGCAAGGTCTCTTGGGAAGAATATATCAAGGGCGCTGAAAACAGAGGAGGTCAGTAATAGCGCCCTTTATGTTTGCGTGGGGTCAGGAGGAGGGAGGCGTGGGGGGGGGGGGGAGGGGGGCGTAAAGACTGCTTGAACTGGGATCTAGAAACTTTAAAAAATTTTAGGCCTTTATGTACTATGGCAAATACTCCTTTTAGAAACAAGCTTAATGTTTTTTTATTGCGGATTCAACTGAGCTAGGAATCATTCTTGAAACATAAATCACGAATACATAAATTGCGAGGATTAAAAATAATAGAACTTTGAAGTTTCTAGCTTGAAGGGTCAATTGTCTCACGGTCTTATTTCGCAGGTTTTACAGAGAAACAAAAACAGCGCGACAAAAGAAGATTTGATCATGCTAACGCGAAGGAAGACGGTTTATTATCACGTGATGGTTTGATTTCTATGTTCCATCCTGAGGAAAATCCAAGCATGTTTGGAGCCATAGTTGAAGTAAGATTTCGTTGTGTTCTTTGTTCTTTGTAAACCCAGAGATATGTATCTTATTAACCAACCGTGAAGGCCATACTTTAGTATATCGAAACGAGGTTCGTACAAAAAAGACCGAGCGCTGATATTCTCACCGTACGTTCCTGGGCTAGCTTGGTTCAAGAAACTTAAAAACTAAGAATGGTCACGCGGAATCATTCGGGTCAATGCCCGTCCCGATACTCGGGAAAATGGTTGATTTAAGTATTTGCCCCTCTGAACTAAGTTAATCGTGATAAATATTACAGTAGTACGGTCTCGTAACTGTAACATGTTCTAGGGTGTTTAAAAACTGTGAACTTCCTCACGTCAAATATGCAGATACAACGTTGGTCAAGGTTTATTATCATGAATTTGTGTTGTCCATAATGTTCAAAATGTAGCTATTTCAAGTGGGTTTTTGCAGAGGTTTGTGAGCTCAAATTATTTTTACGGAGTACAGTTGTGAAATTTACCTAGATGTACATGCACATGCAGCTCGCCATTTCGTTTTGAGGCGTTTTTGTTGCTTCCTTCATCGCTCGTATCTAAGCTTTCCTCGACCACGAGTCAAGAAATAACTGTTGACTGTGTGCGAGTCTGAAGTCGAGTTTGTCCTCTCTGACAACGTATATCATTCAAGAGAGAATGAAAACTAAGAGAGTTGAGGCCTTATTCCCAAGGTAATCCTAAGTTATTTTTAGACATGATACCCAGTTCTTCTGCGGATAATGTTACCACGCGCGTTGTGTGTGGTTATTTTCGTTGTGGATGAAATTACGCGTGGGCTAGCAGTTCACGTGAGTAAACTTAGCGTCACAGGATTGGCCATTTCCGAGACTGAGAAAGATCTATAAATACCTTAAGAGAGATTTCCTTGGGAATAAAGCCTATATAGGGGATTGACTCTCCTACACCCTTCATCCTCTCCTGACGCACTGTGTAATCTCTTTAGGAATTCATGGAATTCGTGGATACCGACAAAGATGGGTTTCTATCATTCGATGAGTACAAAGGTAAACATATCTCGCGGATTTTAATGACCATTTTTCTAGGGGAGGTGAGCATCGGATATAAGTAAGGACCTCCCAAGGGGGGATAGCATATTTCCTTCATCCACTTAAAATTTCACTTTTTCTCCCTTGTTCCCTATAATAAATTCTATTGTTACCTAAAATGTTTTGTCACTAAGTTTCCTTCAAATGTAGAGATATCCCTTGTTCGCTCAAATTAATCCCAAAAATATCACTTGTTCCCTTGAAATAAATGATCAAGTTCCCTTGCTCCCAAAAACCCTGAGAGGCCCTCAAAAGCTTAATTAATAAAGTTTTAGATGATGCTGACCCGCGTAAATTGCTAACTATTTTTTCCTGCAGGTAAAACGGTAGATACTGGCAGCATGGACCAACGGACCGCTGAAGAATCTTTCAAAAGGCTTGATCAAGATAGTGATGGAAAACTGAACAAAGTGAGTATTAAGGAGTGCATTTATTCTTGTCTTAAATTCCCTGTGAAATGAAATAAAAATATTTTCTTGAAGGAAACTCAGCATTGTAAAGATTAGAAAGAGTAGCTTTTTCCAGGTTCAGTAGCTTCTTAAAACGTTTCCAAGGTGGCGAGCTAAAATAGAAAACTTCGCTGGAAAAAAAAGAGAGTGCCGCCATTGTAATGAAAGACTGAAGCACTGCATCCAACTAAACAACCGCTTACAGGGTACATCTACCTTTCATACCAGTTCGTAGTGTCTTATTCTTTTTACATGTCGCTGATAATGCGTTTTATTAAAGGAAGAGATGAAACTTTGGTTGGCTGCCGTTAATACTTCCTCTCAAGCAAAGAACCAAGCAAAACGGCAAGTTAGCATGGCCGATGATAATAAGGTGAGGCTACTGTGATAAAAGTCAAATGAAAATTGGAAAGCTGCTTGCAACTGAAGGTTGTTGGACTGAAAGTTTACCATGTTAATCCACACAGGATGGTGTTTTAGGTGAAATGGAGATTCTCAACCACATAGGAGTTTTCACTGGACGTGAAGGGCTTCGGACAGGAGAAGGAGCCAAGGACGAATTATGAAGCTCTGAGTTTCTGTTGGGTTATCGCGTCGCAATGCTGTTGTCACAGAGTGCAGTGGCAGATAAATCGAGAATGATGTTTCAACAGAGAGATACTTCAGAATGAGCATGAAGAAGAAGACAAAGGCAACAAACAAACAGACAGTATAACTGCTTTATAGCAGGCAGGTTTTTGTATTCAGTTTGTGACAGCAATATTGTTAAACAGCGGCTACGAGGTAAAAACATGACGTGAGTGACTAATCTCGTACCCAGATCTCACTCTGTTTGACTCTGGCCGTGGAAGATTTGGGTTCGAGCTTAGTTAGTGACAGATACGAGTTGGTTTCTACTGCTTTCTGTTTGTTTATTTGTTTGTTTGTTTGTTTGTTTGTTTGTTTGTTTGTTTGTGATATATTTAAAGCAGCTCACTTTCGTGCCGTTATGGTCCAGTAACATTGTCTCATAAGTTTTACAGTTAATCTAGCAATTGTTTTGCATCTTTTCATTAAACCTATTGATCACGGAAAAACTACGGCTCGAAAGTAATGTGAAAGCATTTACAACCAGTATGTTAGAAATTTAAACCAAACTGGCAGAAATCAATAATACGGAAAAGTGGCTCATCAATGAAAAAAAATAGATGATAAGTCTTTTTAGAAGCACTTAAAGACCCCTGTGGTGGAATTTACCTTCTTTGATGTCAGACGCAATATGAAATATCGATGGGTGCTTCTGTGCAGGGTTAAAATAATACGCTAGACTGGTCATAAATAAAAGAACTTATATTGCAAGGACGGTTGGGTTTACGTTATAAATTTACATTTTCCGTTTACGTTATAAGACGCATACAAAGCTCTGTGTGATAGCGACACGTGAGAGAAAAAAACTATTTTTGTTGAAAATTACTGAACATATTTCTTTGTTATTAGATTTAATGATAGTCTTAAAAAATCATGGAAAGTTTAGACCAGTTTGTGAGTTCGTGACTCAAATATTTGCTGTAAAAAGCAGTTCCTTGTGGTTACATCCTTTCCCCTCCCGTGTTTACTCAAGGGGTTCTAAATTTGAGTTCTTTTGTTATAAAAGGACCATGTTTGACGACATTGCAAATGAGCTCAACGCTAGAATGCGCATCGTCCGATATGACTTATAGCGACGTGGCGTAACGCGAACGAACGGGAAACGTGGCCCAATTTTGAATAAATTGGTAAATCGCAGCTATTTGCTAGCTTCTTTAAGATTGCTAATCCGCTCTCTCGCTGCGAAAAGTCACGTTTAATCAAGATGTCTGGAGCTTGGAAAACCTATTGTGTTTTGCTGCTATGTGTTAGCTCTTTAAAAGTGCTTGCAGCGGACAACACATCTTCTCAAAAGGGCAAAGACGAAGAACATGAGGATGCCAAAATGACAGATGAAGAAGTCACTGAAGAATTGACGAAAACCATGAGGTAAGTGTACCTCCTTTAGTATAGATAGTCTTAGTAATCTCGAGGTAGACGTTAGAAATTGTGCATAGTTTTGTCTTATTAGACAATGATATTACGAGCTTTCGATCTCACTGTTCGTTTATTTAACTGGAGTGTAAAAACAAAACTGGAAAACATCAACTTCTATACACTTTTGTTCACAGTCCTTTGATTTTCGATTTGTTTGGCTGAAAGTTTTCAATTTATCGCAGCTAAATATGATAGTTTCTAATCAGTATTCAAGCTGTTTGAACTGTGCCAGGGATTGCATATATAATTAGTGACACTCGAACGTTGAATATAACTTGAAATAGATTTTGTTTGTATTTTGCTTAAAACTGATATATAATATGTAAGTGCATACTTCAATACAATGGTAATATAACATGGGCTTTCAACTTCGCTAGTCACTAGGAAAACCGAAGTTTTATTTTGAACACAACTATTTATACAGACCAAAATGGAAATACTTGCAGAAGGCTCTCTCAGATTGTGCTCGGCTCGCCGCTTCGTCTTCGAGCAATCTCAAATAAGGTTTGAACAACGAACGAGCTTGTCACAAACACACTCTTAATATGAAACCTTACTTCTGCTTTATTCTTGCTAGACTGGAAATACTATAGATCTCTGATGATTGTGAAAAAATGATTTGTACTCTTATTTTAATTTATTTAGCGCCCACGAACAGAACAGCGGTTTTTGTTTCAATCTACTGCCGCCCACAAACACTACAAAATTTCCAGCGGTTGTGTGAACTGTAGCGTCGTTCGCTTCAAATGACATTGTGGCGGGGGTGGGGGGGGGGGGGTGGGGGGATAGTAACATTACTAAGGTATAAGATTGAACGACTCATTGTTACGGCAAACTTCTCAACTTTTTTTTTAGAGAAAATGTTTTTTAAACTTTGGCATGGAGAACTTAAGGTAGTATTTAAAGGTCTCTATGTCTTTATTTATGTTCCTTGCAGAACGGTTCTATCAGAGGCAGATACAAACAAGGATGGTAAAATATCACTAGACGAGCTGACAGCCTGGACACAGAAAGCTTTGAGAGCTATTCACAAACGAGAAACTAAAGATCGACTGGAAAATCTGGACACGAACAAAGATGGACTTATCTCATGGGAGGAATTTCAAATGAGTATAGAAAACATAGGAGGTACTACTGGCTCCTCACCCCTCAGTGGCGGATCTAGGGGAGGGGCCCGGGCGCCCGGGTCCCCGGACCCCCCTTATTATGGGTAAAAAAAGAAGAAATGACAGAAAGAAGAAAAGTCGGCAGGGCAATTAAAACAATATCGACCCCCCATTTAGCTCAAGGTCTGGATCCGCCACTGTCCCTACGGGTCAAAAAAAAAACATCGCCCCACTTGAAGGGTCTTGTTTGTCAAACACTTCCTTCATTCTGTTTGGAAGCGTGCTCTTCTTCCTATATTAACTCTCAGATGACCAATTTGAGTTAATAACAAGAAAGGAGTTAATCGCTCATATAGGCCTTATTCCCTGCGTTCCCTCTCAAGTTGTTGTCCAGATCCCACCTGGTTTCAGAAATCCTGGTGGGCCAAGAAATAGCCAATCATGTCAAGCGGATTTTGCCCACGTGGACAGTCAAAGTGGCTTTATACGCATTTTCATCTTCCACGAAAACACCCACGCAACGCGTGTGGTAAAATATGCGGAAAACTGGGTACCATGTCTGAAAATAACTTAAGAGGCATTACCTTGAGGATTAACTCTAGTATTCTTCATGCTCTCTTGATTAAAAACGATTTGTTTCAACTTGTAACAGTTGATTCAGTTCAGCATTATAGATAAAATTTAAGAAAGTATAGAGATGTTAAGTTAAAAGAAATTGCTAACACAAATACTTTCAACCAATGATCGGACAGTCACTAAAACGCACCTTGTCCCTAATAAGTAATGGTAATAGGACTGAGTGGAGTCTAATATTCGCTCTGTAAAAATACGACAAAATCGGGCGACCGCGCAGCGGGAGTCCGATTTGTTTATCACGAGTATGATTACAGACCGAATTGGACGACACGAAGTCATATTACCAATTAGTATCACCCAGCTAGTGGACTAATGCAAATCCTGCATTTTAATTGGCTACGCTACTAGAGGACTATTAGTAATAGTCCTTGAGTAGCGAAATTGGCGCAATCGAGCGTGACGCTTTCTGTCGTTGTATTCCCAAATAAAGGTTTCTTCAACTTGCATTTGCTAACTCCATTATTGCCTTTTCTGTTCGACTAGTTGGGTGATACTAAAACAATTAGACCTAGGCCTTCGTCCTCAAGGGCCACCGGTCAGTGGCCCATTCGGCTTCGCCTCATGGGCTATTGACCCATAGCCCTTGCGGGTTACGGGTCTAATTGTTAATTAATCATAAAAATTACTATTTCCGAGAAAAGAGGAGTAGCCAAGTTATGAAATAAAGGGAAAATTTGCATTAAAAGACTGACAAAGGAGGCGTAAATTGTTTGTGACTGAAACCAAGGTTGTAATTGGTTGATTTCAACCACAACTTTGAATGTGATTGGCTTATTGAACTGTCCAATAACAAAGTGTCCGATAACAACTTGGCAAGTGAAATAGTGGAAAATAGGAGTTTTTTAAAACCAATCAAAATCGAGGAAATTGTAATTTTATGATTAACGCCGATTTTTTTCTTTTGTTAGCATCTTAAGTTAAAGTTAAGGAGCTGTGTCACATGTAGTTTGCGCATCTTGAGAAGTTTAACCGCCTAAATTTTCAAGGTTGTCTTTATAATTAGTAACCCGTGTTAATCTGCTCCATTTTTAACCATCCTTGTTCCTTTATGTTTTACTATTATTTCTTTAGTGTTTTTCTATCCTAGTAAACTATTATTTTCAGGTTTCTTCCATTTTTAAGGTAATTTTGTGCGTGGCCAAAATAACCCAAAATATCGTGACAAAGCTCCTTTAAGGGCAAGACGAATGCGATATAACGAAAGAGCACGATCTACTTGATATGACAAGTGTCTTTAATTATTTCCTTTACCGTCAATCTCTATTCACAGCCGCAACAGAAGAACAGAAGAAGATAAGATTTCGTCACGCAGATACTGATAAAGATGATTTGTTGTCGGAAAATGAACTCAACTCCATGTTCCATGCCCAAGAGAAGCCACACATGCATGATGTGATTTATGAGGTACGATCGACTCTGTTCTCTTCTATGTTCGTTCTCTGCTGTTGATATTGCCTGTTCCTTCTTGGCCTTTTTGTAATAAACGAATTGCGAGTCTCCCAAGGAAAAAGGAAGAGGAGGACGGGGTGGGAGGGGGGCAATGCTCCCTTTGCCCCACCCTCCAAATAATCATCCATTAACACCCCGTTTCCTTCTAAAAAAAAACAAACCGTTTGCTCACTGCTACCCGAAAGTGAACGGCAATGTTTTCCAACGATAATAATACGGCGAAAGTAAAAGAGATGAAAAGAGAAAGACCGTTCTAAAGTTCAACTCCTCGGCATGCTTGTAAATAGCTGATCTGTCTCCTCCAGTTGGGATTTTTAACCATGTTATGTTCATTTACATTCTTTGTTTCCACTGGCTCCGAAAAGCCCCATTGGGAAGTGGTAACTTAAGATATTTGATTGAATGTATTTAATCAAAATCTCTTTTTCTTCTAACATATAGGAATATATGGCGATTGGAGACGTTGACAAAGATGGACGTTTATCATTAAAGGAGTATAAAAGTAGGTATAAATTACATCAGGTATTACGAAAAAATTGTTGTTTTTCTGGCGTCTGTATACACAGGCAAGAGCCGTAATTTTTCGCCTTCAAACTTGAAAGTTTTCTTGTTGTAAGATATGGAAGATTATGAAATACATGCCAACAATTGTTGATTTGAACTGTAAAACTGAGCTAAATATCAAGTTGATTTCAATATTCCACGATCGATTCGTACAATTTTGTCTCCTCTTTAAAAGTGAAGAAATGTTTTGCAAAATCAGCGATCTGAAGCCAGGTTAAAAATTCAT
>Ga0126338_10002080_pt1 | contig 13512 bp, 9 predicted proteins | sample OrbCmetagenome_2_FD_92529 | JGI IMG/M metagenome (GOLD analysis project Ga0126338, IMG submission 92529) | Coral microbial communities from Petempiche,Puerto Morelos, Mexico - Orbicella C C metagenome | ecosystem: Host-associated > Invertebrates > Cnidaria > Coral | place: Petempiche,Puerto...
TTTTTTCAGGCTTCTTCTTTCCAATTGCTTAAATTGGAAAATTAACTGCGATGATCATTCTTCACTTTCATCTACAACCGCAGTTCATATATGAATTATTTCATATAAACTTCACATCAGAAAAGAAAAATGTCTTAAAAAATTATTGATCTCTTGGAAAGAGGAAAACTTGATGGGGCTCTATAAACTGTGCAGACAAATAGGCAAGTATGTGGTCAGTTAAGATCTCCAAAATCAGCAATAAAATTTTTGTTGTTTGAGAAGGGGTGACCCTTGCCTGTAGTTGCTCTGCAGTAACAGACGACAAAATAATAATTCTTAATGTCCCCACTTGCAGCAGGATTTCCTATACCCAAAAGATAATTCCAGGTCCAACCCTGTCATGGTTAGCAAAGATGGCTCGAGGCTTACCAATTATACTGTCAACAGGTCCACTTGCTAATCACTTGGGACAATCACACTGAGACATACCCTCTATGGCCCAGAAATTTTCAATGAGTTCTGTGAACGACAGTACGACCATCCTCATCTTTCCAAACTAGCAATTTAACAACATCTAAGGGTAGAGCAGAAGAAATGCTCTTAAGAGGATCTAGCTGAGTCAAAGATGCAGTCAGTTGGGTTCTAGAGCTGATTTCTGCTTGACGTAACTTGTGGAGTTCCAGCTTTGAGCCCACTGATGTAGACGGGCTTGAATGTTGCCCTCATTGACCAGCTGCTTTAGTTTCTGGTTTGTAACTCCCGCCACTTCTGCTGAATGTCCCTTTAAGGTTACTTCCCACCTTCAGAGGCCAAAAAAATCGTTTTTTCTTTTATTTGACAAAATTTAAGTTTGTCATTTTATCTAGTGTTTCCAAAGGAAAAACATTAAAAATCTCAAAAAGCGGCCGAGTTATTTAGAAAAGACATATTTTCAAATAAAGTTAATAAACTAGGAAGGTGTCATAATCTTGTCAATGGGCGAGAACCCTGGGGAAATTTTCGCGGCAAATGCTCATCGCTCATATTTCATGTCATTTGCATATTTTTATTTACATCACACACTTGACAAAAATTCCCACGTGAAAGCTCTTTACGCTAACTCCTATTGAAAAACCAAAAGCAGAAAAAAGTCCTTGGGTAAAGAAAACGTAAAAAACCGGCCCAAAGAAGAAAGAAAAAGCTCCATATTGTCAAGGAAAGAAAAACACCTTGCCAGGAGCGACAAAGGCTCTTGGTTTGGCCAAACACCTTCGACAATCTTGGCATCTGCTGAAGATGCGGAGCATTCAAATATTCTTGGAACAAGTAGCTTAAAAATCAAGGTCAATGTCAGTGCAGGCTGCGAACAAGATTCTTCGTCGGAATCTGGCGGAAGCAATGAAGAAAATGAAACCTACCCAAGGGAACTCATTTCAGCAATAAAGGTATTTCTTAAGCTGTCCATCGATTCCTTAACGTCTTGTTTTTCAGCGGCCCGTTTTCCACCTTAAACATTTTTGGCGTGGGTTTTGCCTTTGCCTTTGCCTTTGGCGTCTTTGCCCATTCTATTACGTTGCCGTCCTAAATTGAACTCCACTGAGCGAGATAAAAAAAATGTTGCAATGCGATGCTTTTCCCGGGAAATCTTGATCTATTGTCAGAGACACTAGGAGGTCCTGTTGGCCCATTGGTTTGTGGTTTCATTGGGCGTGATAATCTCCGGGCGTGGCGCGAGTTGTTTATGAACCTTTACAAGCTAAAATCTCGCATTTGATTTTTGGCGGAGTACATCCACTTTGAGTATGCAGATTTGACGGATTTTCATGAAATTTCGCGAGAACATTCCAGAGATAATGACAAACCAAAGTGTGTCGGGAAATTTTGATATTTAACACATTTTCCCCGTGGCGTCCATTTACGCAACACGTCTTGCATATTTTTAGCTACTCTAACTTTAGAAGTGGATATCTAGACAACCAATCAGAATATTGAAAAAGCCCGACACACTGTTGTTGATTGATGCCTTGTGAATAAGACTGTGCACCCATTTTGCTAGTACTGCAGAATCCGATAGCCGATAAATTCAATAGAAGAAGCCTTGGTCATTTCACGCCTTACCGCCTCCTGACACTTCCTAAAAGAATGCATTGCTGAAATTGTATTTTTTTGTCAAGTACATTTACTAAGCTTTCTTATGATATATAGTTTGTTGGGGTTTTATTGAAACTGGCGTGCGTACGATTTATTTCCCGAAGGGCACCCGCGAAGGTGGGAAGTAACCTTAAACCACAGTTTTGACAAGAATGAAAACCTTCATACTTTGTGTAAGAGCAGTCTCGGCAGACCACTTTTGGTTGGAAATGTTTTGGGACTCTAGGTAGTGGCTAGAAAACAAGAACAAGACAAAAGTTGGTTGGTTTAAAGAGATTGCATGAAGTGATAGCTCAAAGCCTGTTCGGATCTTTAACGTGAAATGCCCACAATTCGACTGGGGGAGGAACTGAGCTATAGCTACGCTCTCTTTGTGAACACAAAATGGTATCCAATTCTCCCTTTCTGCATAAGACAAAATGATCTGCGATGGAAGAAGAGAAGATTGGCCACCAGTAAGGTTTGGTATAAAATTTGGAACCACGATAGTGAGGGAAATTCCTGCAGATAGAAGGAACTTAAGAATGGGTCCTATGAGACTGAAAGAGGGAAAAACATAAGAATTCTCAAGGTCCTTCCAGTGAAGAGGCAGGGTTCGAAACCTTGAATTTCAGCTTGCCCTTGGGACAAGTATCTCTCAAATTTTGCTTGTCCTGAGCAAGTCTTACCTTGCTCTTTTAAGGATTTAGTTGGCAGATGACTTGCCGATCCCTTGCCCATGGGTCAAGTGAGAATGAAAAGTTACTTGCCCAGAAGGAGAATCTACTTGTCCTGGACGACCGGATGGCACTTTTTTCGAGCCCTGAAGAGGGTTTGTGCAAATAAATTGACGCCACGCAATAGGGGCGTGGGGAAAAGACAAATAGGAAGAAGAAGAGTGCTGTTAATTAAAATCTAATGCCAATTAGATCCAGGGTGTGGTCTGAGACTCCTCCAAATTGTTCCTGGACTTTTTTCGCCACATCTAGGAGATAACATTGTATCAGAAGTCTTGAAGGCTGATCTGTGCAGTTTCTTCAGAAGGAACTTTGCTGTAGATTGTTTTTAGAAAAAAAGGAACAGTTCCTTGGTTGCAGAGGTAAGCTGAGGACGTTTATTTTCTTCTCTGCACCAATTACCCAGAAGGACTTGGCTATCAACATTGATGTCTACTCTACAATTGTTGGCAAGGTAAGAAGTGAGGAGAGTAATTGACAAGCATTAGGGCACTTTCAGGACTGCCAGTATTTCCTTAGTAGAGATGTTCAACATGCATTTGTGTGAATTCCAGTAATTTCTAACCTCATTGCCATCTGGTAGATGAAAACACTTCCCCATGTAAAGTCGGAGGAGTCAGTGGACAAAGCCAGAAGAATATGTTTCTCCTCTCTCCAAGGAACATGACTCTCCCTGGTATTGACAATGCCCCAATGCAATATTTCTTCATGTAAGGCCTGGGAGAGAGGAACATCAGAGTTAGGACCCACAGAAGCTATGGCAGTAGCTGTGTCCCCGATAAAGAGCTTTGCCTCAGGGGTGGTTAAAGAAAAAGACATGCTTGCCCTGAAATGTTGCAGGGTTTTAACTTGCACAATTTTTTTTACATGCTAAAATCGTCTCACATAGCTTAACAAACTTCTCTACCTTATCCTTGCGTAGGATGAATGCCTGCAAAGTTGTATCAATTGTCAAATTCAAGTAAGTAATGCGACTAGCTGAACGAAGACAGACTTGGCCAGACCAATAAAGTACCCGAAATCCACAAGAATAGAGCAAACAATATGTAAGACAGCCAAAACAGTCAACGTAGCAACGACAAATACAAGTGTACGATTTATGAATTTATTGACAAAAATAGCGGAGACAATAACAACGGGAGCAAGGAACAAAAACGGGAATGAGTAACACAAGGGTTATTGAGAATATAGCATTTGAACTAAACCAGTGCTTGACTTGAGAACTTGTGTATAGCTCAGAATAAACCAACTGAATCAACTCAATTTGCTGAACAAATGGTTGCCAATTTATTACAGACTTGAGGAAACTGTAGGAATAACTCTAAACCAAGTAAGGCTAGGGAGTGTATTTGTTGCCCACAAATACAGGATTTACCTAAGGGAACTAGGAGGTAACTTCTTCTACACAACAGGATTTAGCTAAGAGAAGTGTGTGGGAATGATCAAATCACCAACACATACCAAAATAAGGTGTGTAAGGAAACCAAACTAATGTAGGAAAAAAACCCAAATAGTAATAAGAATGATAGCACAACACTAATAAAAATAGTTTGACAATTAGAACTGAAAGTGAACTAAAGTGACTTTGTCACAGATATAAATACCCACTTTAGCGGCCTTGAACTTCAAGCTGGAATATCACTGAGAGAAAGGCAAGGACCAGGGTTCTTTGCAAGTGGAAAACTTACCATTGAGTCGTTCCTTGATGTACAGGGAACTCAGAATACTGAGATCTTGTGTGAAGCTAGACACAACCAGGCCTGTTGAATGATATATGAAGGTGGACTCTTTCCATCCAAATTGTAAGATATTATTGATGAGCCACCAGCCTCCCAGCTGCATTCCAAAAGAACGTTGAGATGACGCGGTTAATAATATGTGGTCATAGCCTGATTTATTATCACATTTCGTGAGGAATGTTCCTTGATAAGCATAACGAGTGACATGCAACAATTTGTTTAAGGAAAATCCTCCGTCTGTCATCCAGTTGTTCATAAACCTTGCGTCCTGACACAATCAAGGATTTGAACGCTCTCATGTTAAAGTGAGAACAATGTACGTGGGTCAACCTGACCCACTTGCCCCCAAACATCCATGGCTCCGACTATGTGATATTTCGATGAGATACAGTCATCAATCATCACCCTTAAATATTTAATATGATTCTTGCTGACCAGAGAGTGGCAGGTTCCATCCTCGCTTCTAATTTGGATTTAAATTTTACGGGCATATCCATTTTTTAGTAGACTTAATAATCATGAAATTAGTTCTCACCATGTTGATTGACAATTTGTTTGCATTTACATCACACCATTCTTTCACCTTTTCAAGTTCAAAGTTAACTAGAGCATCAAGGGTTTTAAGGTTATTTGCCGAGGCGAAAACATTAGTATCATCAGCAAAAATTTGGATGCTTTATTTATTGAAGCAATTAGATAAGTTGTTTAATATGTAAATAAGGAACAGAAGTGGTCCCATTGTGCTCCCCTGGGGAATTCCAATTTATGTGCTGTGCACATAAATTGACACTTGCAATGAAGTGATTTGTGCTTCATTGATTGTCTTTTTTTACTGGTACAGTGCTTCTCCCAAATAATGAAATCAGTGCTGAACTTGAAGTTTGTTTTACATTGTATTAATATTATATGCGTGCAATGTTGTTACGATTGATAACAGATTCTTGTTCTTTAATAATTTTTACTAATGTGATTGTGGTTTCAGAGTACGTGAGGTATCACCTGAAGGGCATGCCTTGTCCATGGGAGCCTGTTTGGAAATGTTACCAGCACTTGAAAGACTCTTAACATCTAAATTTGAAGAGTGAGTTAACTCTTGTTATTGCCACAAACATGCAGACGTATGCACATAGTTCTTTCCATACGGCGTATATCATACTGTAGTACCCAAAACCTGACATATTTGGAACAGAGGAACGGGTATTGCAGTATTGCTATCACTTTCTTAAACACATTGCTTTGTGTGGAATAGGTTTTTTTCCTCTTCCCCAGGGGCATTTCAGTTTCCTGTGTACTTTTTTTTAGATTTTGCTTGTTATTTATGGTACTAATAATTGTTTTCCATAATATTCGCAAAAGTTGAAGATGACTAAACTAGTCAAAAATGTTCACTTTTTTTAACTTAAATAATGTCTTAAATTTGTCTCCATGAATAGATTATTTGATAAACCTTCTTACCCAGGTGTTTCTGACTGCCTTGCTTGTTGTATTGGGAGTGATTGTTTTTGCCATTTATGTTACATTTACTAGGAGAAATTGTTGATTTACAATTGCTGGCATGTCGGGTGGTCATATCGCATTTGAAAATAAAAGTCACCAGGTTAATTCTGCTTAGTAAAGATGTTTACCTGATATAGTTAATAAAATATCAAACACAAAAGGCCATATTTGACCACATTTCTAAACACTGAGAAGAGAGTTAAAAATACGATGCATATTGCAGTATTTTTGGCAAACCTCAAAGTGTTCGGAAATGTGGTCAAACACTGTCTCGAGTGTCTGAAATATCTTCTTACTAAGGAAGAAAAGAAGTGAAATCATAAAAATCTATGCCAAGTATGATCCAAACACTATTACATGTATGATTTTAGATAATGAATAATTTTATAGTAAATGAGAAGTCTGCAACCTCTATGTTCATTTTTTGTAAATTTAAAAATTGTAATCTTTTTGTGGAAATGTATAACTGTGGTTGGAGGTGCACTTTATGAGTACTTTGACCAGTAATTTGAAGTGCTTGACAAGTTTAAAGCTAAACATTCCTTTATCATAACAAGTACACCAACCATTTAATAGTAAATTGCTATTATTAGATTTCTGGACAGTGTTATTCAGACCCACAAATGCAATTTTCTGCAACTACTGTACCTTCAGCTAGTGTAATACACAAAGTTCCATTACTTTATCAGCCCACACATGAAGTCATTACGGACTCTTTTTGAAGTCACAGTGCAAACCATCTCAACGGTACATTTGCATTGAAAACCATGTTGAATATATAGCTGTAGAGGATTTAACTCGCTAACTCCATATCATGTGTATAGACTCTTGCTTAGGGGAGGGGCAATGTATAAAGATGGCTTAGCAACTGTTTTGATATTTGCTATGTAACAGTATTTACCGTTACAGCTAAAGCGTCACATTTGGAAATACTCAATATTATTTTGCTTTCACTAAAACCCACCAACTTTTGGAATGGTCGAGGCACTTTCGAGGAATTAAAATTGGTTTGCACTGCTGAAGCATAACACTATACCTACTGAGAACTAATGAAATATTTTGCTGCGGTAAAATGTATTGGGAATTTTTTTCATTTTGGAAACCTTCCAGGAGAAATAACAAGTTCTATGTACACAAAACATCTACCAAACAAAATGTAAATATTGAATTTAATTTTCAAAGTGACAGGCATAGGTTTAGTTTTGTCTCTAAAACCTCTGGGGTCCTCAATAAACTTGTTGAAATGAAATGTTAAAGCAACTAGGATTTTTGTATGGCAGAAAATATTTCAACTCACATTAGGTTTACTCATTCAGTATTTTTCATATTTTTGTTGGTGATCTCACCTCAACAGTTGTGACAACAGCAAGCATTGGAAGCTATGGTTGGTTCTGAATGGAGTCAACCAGGTTTTTTTAGGAAACAGAGGTTTACATGTCAAACATTTGTTCATCGTTTGATTTTCCTCTCTAAAATTTTCCTTGAAATTTATTTTAAAATTAACCCCACTAAGAAATCAACCAAAATGTTGCACTGTGATTTGCCAACTTCTACTTTCAAAAACGTTTGTTAAATGGCTACATCAAGATGCGTTGCACTCTTAGACTTCTTTGACTTAGTGGATAACCCCATTACATTCTGAACCTTCCTTTAAATCTCTGAGTTCACCTGCCCTTAGTGCACATATTATGTAATAGCAGAGTAGTGATACTGAAAAGGACAAGTAATTAAACATTCCACTGCCATCCACCATAACCAACTTGTGAGAAGATTGTAAGAAGCTGGTAAACATCCGCAGTCCCCTCTATTGCTCGTTAATCATTTGACATCACACTCAATTGTGGAACAGCCCTCTTGAATAAATTGCATGGGGACCGAAATTGAGGGAAAGAGCAAACAATATGCTCCGTTAGTGGGCTAGGACAATTTACAAGGTATCTCAACTTTACATGATCTGGGGTTAAAATGCTTTTGACAATTTGTTGACAACTGAGTGCAGCCAACCTTCAATAAAAGAGTCTAGACGCTGGCTTTCCCACTGTTATAAGAGTTCATGCAAGGGAAAGGTGCTTCTATGGGTACAGTTACAGGCTGTTCAGCTTTCTTACAGATTGTTTTTTAAATTGTAATGTGTATTGATCATCTGTTGTGCAGTTACATTATTGCTGGACTGAACATGATCAGGGAGATGATTAAACGTTGGTGGATGCAGTTAAAAGCTGCAACAAATAAAGGTATTGAACCAGAGTGGCAGAGATGTAGCAGGTATGTTGATGTCCAGTCTTACGTTATGAGCATTCAATGGACCTTGTATTGGAATAAAAATACAAGCAATCTCCTCAGACATCTGTCTGTTTGAACTGCAGCTCCAGTTACGGAATACAAGGAATGCATTGTGAATAAGTTGGAATTATATTGAAGTCATTTTCAAGTTCTTTTACAGCTTAGAAGAACAAACAAAGCTTGGGATAGTTTCTATAGTTCTGTTAGATATTGTGTACAATTGGTCTCCACAAATTTATGAAAACAACCTGAAAAATATCGAGAGCAATACCTTTCAATGGCGCCACTCTATTGTTACATTGCTGCAAAAACTTATTTTTTCAGACAGAAAGACAGTTGTTATATTGGGCCACACAGTAGTGTCTGCTTCGTGTATTTGTTTGCAGACTTGTGTCCTTTACTTCTTGCCCCTGAGAAGATGAAATGTCATTTGATACCAGTGGATGTTAGTGTTTATTGTTTTGTTTTGTTTTGTTTTGTTTTGTTTTGTTTCAGTAGGTGGACATCTCGACGATGATATGTTTTGTTGTTGTTGTTTTTTTTCTCTTGTAGGAGTGTGAGTGGCTTGTATATGGCAATAGTTTCTCTATCCACCATTATCGTCAAACTATCCAAGAGGAAGGGACGAGTGGGTGAGAAAGCCCTTGTGAGTAACTTACAAACTGACTGACTTTTAGTCCCTTGTTTTATTGCAAACAGTTCTTTTTACCTTTTGATACTAGCTTTTTCGCGACTTTATCTGCAATTAATTCTTGTATGATTATATTCGTGGCCACTGCTGATAAAATGGTGCTTTTTGCTTTTGAGAGAGTGGGTCACTGTCATACTTAAATAGCGGTAAATGTTTAGGACGAACAATAAGAAAAAAATATTTTGTTCTTTCCAATTGATGCGTAACACTTAAGGTTATTCCCTTGTAAAAGAACCCGCCATAGATTTCCGATGAAACTTGGTATGCTGTTGTTACAGCACAAGGAGATACGATATTTATTGAATTACGTGCCCAACCTCAAATAAGCGCCCACCTCGAATAAGCACCCACCCCGAAGGTAGAAAAAGTTAATAAACGCCCACCCCCACCACCCAACCCCCAAAAGGTACTTTTTAAGCACCCAACCTCGAATAAGTGCCCCACCCCCCCACAAAAAAATCTCTAGTTTCATTGTCTGAAAATTTATGACAACATTGGAATTTTTCTCAAAGTTTCAACTGAAATGTCCATGTGGGCGCAAAATTCTTACGGCCGCAAAATCTCCCGCTCAAACTTCGTGGCAATAGCCCTGCTTGGTGTCCGCGCTTTGAATGTTCCTGGCACAACAAGTCCGTTCTCCAGCCTTCTTGACCCTGTTACTTTAACAGAAACCTCATTATCGTCGTAAGCTCTCAGAAATGTATAGATAAGGTAAGACAGTTCCATTGGCACATGTCCTACAAGCTCACTGCCAGTATTAGCTTCCAAGTACTTCCCAATTGCATATTCATCATGTTGTTTGGCTTCCTTGCAATCATCCTCATAGCAGTTAAGTTTCTCTCCCAAAGTTGGAGTCCACACAGATTTATAAATATGATGACCTCGTATAACTGATGTGAATTGCACTTCAAACACAAAGTTCCATTTCAGATAATAAAAACTTGAACAAGCCATGGCGTTGAATTCATGGCATTCATGTGATGTGTAAACTGGCAGATCAGATATTTGATTCCAGTGATGTTTAAAAAGATATAAATCACACAAGTCACATTTTCATCTTCCCTTTGTTCTGACAGCATAGAGACTGATGCATCTCAGTCTCATGCCGGCAAAAAAGTAAGTTCGTACTCGACTGAATATAAATTAGAAGCTATCAAGTTTGCCGAAGAAAGTAAAAGCATCTCTAGCGCTGCAAAAAAGTTCAACGTAGACTGTAAGAGAATTCGTGAATGGCAAAGCGCCAAGGCAAAACTTCAGGCTGTGAATAACAGGAGGAAACGTCTTGAAGGAGGAGGTAATAAACCATTTGATGTTGGCCTGGAAGACGAGCTTTTAGAGTGGGTACATGAACGCAGGTCCAGTGGTCTTCGAGTTTCAAGGGCAATGATTCACACAAAGCGCGAGCTATTCATGAGCAAAAATGCAAGGCAGGGCAGGTTTCTCCATCTTTTATTGCAAGTAATGCTGGGTCCAGAAGTTTGTGGCCAGGAATGGGCTGTCTGTGAGGTGCAGAACCACTGAATCGCAGAAAGGTCCGGACAGACTTATCGACAAGCTTATTGCCTATATCTTACAAGTACAACGACAGTGAAACAGTCATTCCTACAATCATAGTGACGTTATTGCCATGGACGAAACAGCTGTCTGGCAAGATATACTGTCCAGCACTACTGTTGACAACGTGGGAGAAAAATCAATTCGACTGAGGACAACAGGACATGAGAAGTCCAAAGTCTCCGTCTGTTTGACAGCAAAGGCAGATGGAACAAAACTAAAGCCGTTCATTGTCTTTCCGGGAGCCAAGAGAGAAACAAAGCAGCTTAATGAGGAGTTTAAAAATAAGTGCTATGTAGTCTCTTCTGTGAACGGATGGATGAATAAAGACCTGACTCGTTACTGGGTGCAAGGAGTATTGGGCAAGTTCTCATTTACTCGTCGGATGTTGGCTTGGGACTCTTTTAAATGCCACATCACAGACAGCATCAAGCAAGAATTCTCACATGCAAAGACCAAAACTGTCATAGTACCCAGTGGTTGCACTAAGTATATCCAAGCCCCTGACGTGGCATGGAATGAGCCCTTCAAGGCCAAAGTAACTGAGAAGTATGATGCATGGATGGCTGACGGAGCTCATTCATTTACAGCTGCAGGAAACATGCGTGGCCCACCTCGTCGTGAAATCGTCAAGTGGGTTCTTGAGGCCTGGGAAACTGTAGACAGAGAGTTAAATTGTCTGTTCTTTCACCGTGCTCACTGTGGCTCCTGACAGATCTGAAGATGATGAGATTCATTGCCTAAAGAAAAGTCAAACTTGTCATGCAGGACAAGATTGCCTGGCATCCATCCAGCAAGCCCTAACAGCTTCTCGCGCGACTGACCCATTTGCTGATGTTACGTTGTTGGATGTCGAGGAGGCAGCACCAGAAAGTTCACTTATTGAGCTGAGCAACGATGACATTGAAGTTGATTGAGAATTACGATAGCTAAAGAGACTTCTCTGAAGACTGAACAATGAGTTGTTAGTCCTGGGCATAAACCGAACAATGAACAGTTACAATTTATATGCTTTAATATTTTGTCGTGTTTTCTTCTTATTTATTGTATTGTTAGAAAATAAACTTTTTTCTCACTGAAAATGGTGAAAACTTAATAAGCACCCAGCCTCAAATAAGCACCCACCCTGAAAGTCCAAATATTAAATAAGCACCCTGGGCGCTTAATCAAATAAATATGGTATTTAAAATGTAGTAAAAAGAGGGGGTCACCGTTCTTGTTTTCACGCCACAATGCTGACAAATACGGTTATTTAGGTGACTTTTGGTAATCTCCGTGCGCAACAAATAAGCTCGATTATTTTTCAATGCTGCATGTCATATCACACAGAGTTTGACTTTCTTTGATTGTTTGTTCATCTACGTCCCAGAAAAATGTCTTCAAATACCCTGCATTTTTTTTCTTTGAAGGGAAACATAATTTGGACATGCGCTGTTTGACCCGTTATGTCTCCCTCTGTAGTATTCATTTCATTTTCCAAAAAAGTAGCCATAGATTTCTGCTAATTTTTGCGCGTGGATGACGTCATCCATGAGCTTAGGAGGTAGTAGAATGGCACTCACTCACTCGATTCTGATTAATTTATTCATTAAACTTGAATTAAACGATTTTCTCCTACCTTCCCTACTAAGTATTGTTTTTGTCCAAGAGCGTGCAGTCGTCTTCAGGAATCCTTCAGGAAGGTTTTTGACGAGGGGAGAATAGAAAGGCTTCCTTTTTTACCCGAAAAATGGAGAGCCTGGGTACAAGTTTGTCAAGCGCATCAAAGGTTGAAGTCGGCCATTTTGGTTTCATGTTTTTTCGTAAATATGTTGTTTTTTGACTATCGGCTTTTTCTCACACGTAGATGAAAGCTGGTAGAGGTATTTATGACTGTGGTGATGTATCGGTCACAACAGCACGGTCGGTGAGATCAAAGAATTGATACAAGAAAGCCAGAAAGTGGGATCGTGTTAACCTAGCATATGGTGGAAATTAAGCTCGTGGCTTTTTCTCTTGGCAAGAGAATTTGGTGTTTTCTACTCACTTTCTCTCCTTGTGGAGTCGAAGGTAAGCTTAAGTTCTTGTTAAGTTTTGGTTTCATTCTTTCGTCATTGTTTTATTTTGTATACACGCATTGAAATTCTGCCTGTGTTAGTATCGAACAGAAGTTCGAAATTTGTAAGCTTATTTAGAATACTTCAAGTGAGAAATTTGAATTACCTTATCTTTTAGTTTTGCTGTCGTTCACACTTCATTTCTTTTGTATTCCATGCAGTTCGACCAGAGGGAAAATTTCTTCAGAGATGGTATGCAAGTCAACCTACATGTACGATCGAGTAAATATACTCCTAAATATTTTAGTGATCATGGATGGACAAGTCCAAGAGACTGTGTAGATCTACTTTTTGCAAGAGAGAGATGCTGTCCAATTGTGTCAAACATAAGCTAGACGCATGATGGCTGTGATGTAGATTTTTTTTTACTTCAAGAAATGAGAGATTTAAACAAATTGAAAATATGAATTATGGAGAAGAGATTGCTTGTAGAATTACTGTCTTAGTTAAAAAGGCAAATTAACATAATGAACTTGATACCTGTCAACATAAGTATGTTCTGTAATCATTGCAAAAATCTGTTAGAAGAGAGGTATCTGCAATCCTTTTGAATATTACTGCACTGCTAGTGAGATTAGCCGAACAATTACCAAGATATATAGGAATAAATTACCGTGATTTATGTTTCCAAGAAAGAGAATTGTTATTTTACCTGCATACACTACAATATGTAGTACCCTTATTATTGATTGCACCAAGCTAGGGGGGGGGGGGGGGTTTTTCCTTTTTTTTATTAAAAGGGCCCTTTTTTTCGGGTGGGGGTTTTTTAAAAACACAAAGGGACGGGGTTTTAAACAAAAAAATATTTTTTTACCAAAAAAAAA
>Ga0126338_10002081_pt1 | contig 13512 bp, 7 predicted proteins | sample OrbCmetagenome_2_FD_92529 | JGI IMG/M metagenome (GOLD analysis project Ga0126338, IMG submission 92529) | Coral microbial communities from Petempiche,Puerto Morelos, Mexico - Orbicella C C metagenome | ecosystem: Host-associated > Invertebrates > Cnidaria > Coral | place: Petempiche,Puerto...
GGCATATTGGAACTACTTGATGCAAATAATGTTAAAATTCAGCTTTGTAACGACGTGCTCGCTCTTTCAGAAGGCACAAACAAAACAAATTGAATGACAATATTTATTGTTCATCCATTTCTTTTTTGTGTCCCTTTAATTTACAATCAAGCTAAATTCAATATATCAAAAGTAGCCTATTTTCAAATATCTCCGTTAGAGGAAGGCGGGTTTATGACTTGGGCTGAGGTCTCTGTATATATTGCGTACGTATCTGTAAACTACCCACCGGGGTACCCACGGATATCCACTACCCACAACTCCCCGCCAGGTACCTTTTAGATTCCTGCATGGAAGTGTATTGTGGGTAATGTAGATCCATCATGGCGGCCACGCATGAAGTCGCTCCAGACGCTTTACCGTATTTTGATCAAGGATATGATGACCCAGGAGTTAGAGAAATGGTAAGATTGTGAACTACACGTAAAGTAAACAAGCGTCGTGGTTGTTTCGCCGTGCTGCACAACAACCCAAAGATAGAGATGTGTATTTAACTTAATGACAACGGGATTTTAAGCTAAAACTTGTTGCTGCCTATTGGAAGTCAGATTGGTCGATCTCTTTGTCTTTTTTACACTTGTAAGGAAAAATTTCAGTTTTATTTTAAACGAAAACTACGATCGATGGTACGGAACTGGTGCTGAAAATTTTGACCTCTCAGATTGTTGAGACTTCAGATATTACTGATGACAGACTTTAGTTAAACTTCTCCCTCAAAACAAATTTAAATGTAGGATAGAACATTGTTAAATGTACTATCCTTACTCTTGGATATTTGCAGTCAAAATAATTAGCATCAAGGCAGGTTCTTCAGTCTTTGATTATTATGTGCACTAAAGTTTTGTCAAGATACATAACACTCTGCTATGTGAAATGAAATAACTTTATTGAAATGCCAAAATACTCTAGCACATGTGCTAATTTGAGACACAACATAAAAGGAGTAAATAATTATGTAGATATGAACATATACAATAATAAAAGAAATTGCTACAAAAAGAATTATTCTATTATCTGGTGATACAATGTACATAGATCTTACACTGGCTCATTCTTTACTATGACATGCACCTGTATACCTTTGGCAGGTAAACCAACTGGTTGAAGAAGAGACAAGACGTTACAGACCAACAAAAAACTATTTGGACTTCCTTGCTACTCCAGATTATGAAGCATTTGAGGTGAGAAAAATTATCATTTTTTCTTACTCTTGTAGATGGTTGTCATTCAGTTTTGGGTCACTTGCCATCTTGATCTTCACACCCGCAACAAACTTGTTGCTTCTTGCATGAATTATATCAGCAACAGGTAAGTTCTCCCTTAACATCAAGGGCCTGTCAAGCCTAGTGAGCTGCATCAAGTGTTATGAGTTACTACCTTGAATGAGAGCCCAGTTGTAAACTAAGTTGTGGTCATGATAACGTTATTGATGGTTTGACAATGTTACAGAATCGTGACAAAAACAAGCATAAAAGAAGAGTTATCTAATAGCATTGTGAGTTAATTGAAAGAGACTTCAACTACCTTTGACTGAAACTAACTTACGTGATTTAATCAAATGTTTAGACACTGATCCTGAAAAAGGAATTTGAGAGAATAAGCAAAAGACAACCAATGGATTTGCTAAGCATGAAAAGGTATGTTTTTTTAGATTAATTAAGTTGTACCTTAAATTAAGTAGTGATTACAATGTGTTTCTTGTTCAACCAACCAACCAACAAACAAACAAACAAGGAAACAAACAAACATGTTTTAAGAAACAGCACAACACAAGCATGTTTGGGTTATCCTATTGTAGGAAAACCAAAGCATTTTTGTCTCTATGTAGTGTTGTTGTATTTTAAAATTACTGCCAGCCTTTACGGTTGTCAGTAAGTGTTGAGTCACTTGTTGCCTCAATCTTTACACGTGCAAGTTCACCTGTAACATCAAAAGCCTATCAAGCATATTAAGTTGTAAAAAGTGTTACAGGTAACAGCCCTCAATGATAGCTCTGCTCTTATTTTAGTTGTTTAGTGAAGTCAACAAGCCAATATTGGCTTTGTATACCAGGCAGCTTCTAACAGTTCTTTATTCATCATTAGATATGAGCTTCCTCAACCAACTGCAAACCAAAAACATGACATCACATCCTGGACGGAAGCTGTGGATAACTCCATGGCTCAGCTGGAACATCAAGCTGAGAGGTGAATGACATGTACTTCTGATAGTTTGAGGAGCAGGGATGGTGCAGTGATGAGAGCCTTTGCTTCCCACCAATGTGGCCAGGGTTCAATTCTGGCCTGGTCCCATATGTGGGTTGAGTTTGTTGCTGGTTCTCGCCTTGCTCCAAGGGTTTTTCTCCAGGCTTTCTGGTTTTCCTCCCTCCACAAAAACCAACATTTCCAAATTCCAATTCGACCAGGATAGAGGACCTGCATGAAAACCAGCTAAGACTGATGTGGCGTCTTCTCTAAATATTATAATTTAAAAATTTATCAGTTGTTCATAACTTACATTACTGCCTCACAATCTTCCACGGATATGCAGAGCATTCTTACATACTGGTACATGTAAATTCATTGGGTTGTTAATATTCTTGGATACTTAACTTTTAGTTACTAGAATTTGTCAGTGAGCCCCAGTGATCTGTTTCCATAGAGTATAAACCTGTTATTCCAAAAAACAGCCCCCTGTTTTAGATTGTAATATCCAATAACATGTACCCAGCCAATGTTGAGAAAATGCTAAGCTGAGAAAATGTGTTCACATTCTGTTCAATCCTGGTGTTAGTCAAGTGATCTGAAACTTGTCATTCTTGATTTTCTTTGTATTATTCTTCAGAATTGAAAATCTGGAGTTGTTGTCAAAATATGGTAGTGCTGCTTGGAGAATCCACAATGAAACTTTGACAAGAATACTGGCTCAACAACAAAAGAAACTCATGGACATCAAGTAAGTCAAAAGATTTTCCTTTGATTAATGCATGCTTTGTAGGAACTTTAGAATGCCTGTGATAGAGGAAGGGAAGAAGTGGACATTTTTTTGTTGCACACAGTCTGGGTCACAAAAGGACATGTGATATGATCAAGACTGAATAATAATTCTAATGTTATTACTGTATATTTCATCCTTTAATATTTTAGAAAAGAAATCCAGGAAGTCAACTGGCAGCGGAAAACTGAACAAGTAAGGTTATGGTTAAGGGGGCTTTAAATAGTTTCTTGTACTTAGATTTTGATGGGTCATTATAACCACTCTTTAGCACTTGATAGTACAATCATGGTATCAAAAAACTGCCCAATCATATGTGAATGTGTTGTAAGCATTTTCGTGACACAATAGGTTACCATAGTAACAGTATGACCTGCTTAAAACACCCTTAATTACAGCTTTAGGGGCTTATAATTCAAAAACGGAACGATGAAATTTTTTATATCATCAAATTTTAATAAGCATGATAACAAGCAACTTTTGGCAAAGTTGTAAAAAATGCTGTACATAGTAATTCTGTACAAAATACTATGTTCAGAATTTTTTAAAATTTTGCCTAAAGTTGTCTTATCATGCTCATTAAAATTTGATGATATAAAAAAGTTTCACCATGCCATTTTTGAATTATAAGCCCCTAAAGCTGTAATTAAGGGTGCATTTAGTAGGTCATACTGTTGCTATGGTAACCTGCTGTGTCACGATTTCCACTGATCCGTGAGCAGGGTGCAAAGAAAACTAATTTGCGGTATTGCCCCTTGAGCAAATTGTGACTATGCTATTCTGAATGAATGACTGAAAGACTTTTTAAGTGACAATTGTATTTAGCTTAAAAAAACTAATTGGGTCACTATTTACATATCAAAATATACCTTAGCTACATAAAGTTGAAATTATTTACAATTATATTCAAAACAAAACCCCTCACTAGCCATCAAAAACTTCCTTTCAAATGTAATCTATTATAGTATACTGTACTACTTTAATGTCAGTGTTATCAAACATTTTCCCTAAGAACCTTCTCTCGCCCGTTGCGCGTCCACTAACCTAACAGCAAAATCTTTCCACACTGATATGTTCAAAAAGGTACCACAGGTTTATTTTTTACAATGAGCAACCTTAAAAAAAATACGATATGGTAACCCTCTTCACCCCAGAATATTAAAACCACCTTCCCGTCCAGGACAAGTGTTATACCATGAGTCACTCAGCAACAAGGAAACCAGAGTAACTATGCTATGCCACAGACCTAGTAGTGCTGATTGGGGTTCATGTAAAAGGCAGTTAACTTTAATCTACAGCTCTCTGCTCCCTGGGAAATGATAAAATGCTGTTGTCAATGCGTGTTTTCCTGTTGCAAGAGGTACTTTGGGTTTTGAGAGGCATATAAGAATAACAGAAATACATGACGTCATGGTAGCCATGTTGGTGTTCTAACCCATTACCTTTCTCTCCTTTTGGAAACAAGTTATTTACTTACACAAAAATTCCCTTTTGTTTGGGACTACTGATATGGATGCCATGAAAACGCTCTTATACATAGTGGACAATGTCAAGAGTGACTCAACGTTCTTGTCACAAGATTTAACTTTATAGATGTCTGTTTGTTTGTGTTATTGCAGACAAAGGCTGGAGATCAACTTCAACATCTGGAGCAAAGGTTAGTTTAACACTTGCAATGAAGATTTGTTCCTAGGTAAACATGTCTAATTATTCGTTATTATTTACTGCAAGAAATTTAATGGCCGGTTTTTTTGTTTTGTTTTTTCTTAGCTGGGTTGGTCTGGTGACAAAGAATTATGAGATTGAACGAGCTTGTGCAGAACTGGAGGCTGAAGTCGAGAGACTCAAACAGCAACACGATGAAAGATGGTTAGTGTAGGAGATTCTCTGTTATAAAACGTTATTTTTTTAAGATTATTGTTTATACGCCTAACTCCGTGAACGGGCAAGATGAACCGAATCCTGCGACGTGATTGCCCGCGCAATGTTTCTCGCAAGAAAGTAGTGTTCTTTTTCCACATAATGAATCCTTTATTGACAAAGCGTGAGGTCAAGATGGGTGGATATTGGCCTCGTTCTTGTTGGCGTTTTTATGAACCGAGACGGAGTCGAAGTCCAGAAACACGCAAAAATGAAACTTGGCCAATATCCAGCCGTCTTGACCCATCGCTTGGTCAATAACCCGTTTATACTTTGCGGTGTTTGCTATTTCCGTGAGAGGGTAGTCTGCGAGCAGGCTAACATTGGAGCACAAGCTCTTCGCCGCTCGCGCGCGTGACTCAAAGGTGAGCCTGCTCGCAGCCTAGTGAGAGGGTAGTGGCATGTTGGGCTGCACTCTGGGTTCGAGCGACTGTCTTGTTTTCTTGGACATGTCGTTTAGCTCTCAAAACTTGTTTTTTCTGTAAAAATACCTGGGTTTTGCTCGTCGTTTTTCAAGACGCTTTTTATATGATACTGTTTCCTCTGTTTTCTTTTCACACAGATTGGGAAAGAACTTGTTGGTTTAACACAGCATACAACGGCAGTTGTCATGGTTTTGGTCGAGTTTTACTCAACATTTTTGCACCGATGTTTTAGCAACAAAAGAAGTGCAGAAAGATTATACTGTCGTAAACAATTCGGACACGATGGCTCATTGAAGAACAGTAACGGGCAGTGCTGTTTGGCCAGAATTAGTGATATATATGTAGCATTACTCCTTCAACCTGTCTAAGTCGTGCTTTAAAGGATACTTAACGAACTGACACTATGTTACGACCAAACAATTTAAGCGCCTGACCATACATACTGTAATAAAAAATTTTTTGAATGGGATGGCAAATGTTTGTGTCTGCATTTTGCCCCACAACGTAAATGACCTCTTTCCGTTGCATTTATCCCTGGCTTTCAATCCATTTCCTCTTTGTTAAACAATAAAGAAAGTTTATTTCGCAGCTTCACTGACTCACTTTGTGTTAACTGAACTACTACGCGCGTTGTCATTGGTCGATAGGTTTGGTTAGATGAGAAGTATGTAAACTCGGTTGTGACGAGTTTATAAAAGCAATCGAGTACTGGTTTACATAACCGTCTCGAACCCCCTCGTGTTTAAACCAGGCTTTGTAAACACGGAAAAAGTGCCGTATTGCTTAATTAGTGTACGTGTACCGCAGGTCAGGTTTTTAGTTGGGCGTTTCACCACGCAGGTTATTGCTCTTTCACTTCTTTCAACAATTAAAGGGTCTGCTGGTAAACTAATATTTTGTATACTTCAACTCAATCTTACGATGATTGTTGGAGAATCTCCAAAATTCTGTGATGTTCCTAAGTCAGTCGGATTAGACGTTATAGCACTGAATCGAACTACAGAGACGTGTTAACACTTCACATGCCCGTGAGTAGAGCTGAGTCAAGATTTCTGCATGCATGCAATGATAACGAAAAAATTAAGAGAATCGGATCTGGAATTCAATACTGTTACACTAGTCCTTGCGAATAGACTACGCTTATGAACCTAAACATACATCCAGCCTCGAGGCGTGACCCGGTGTCGCTAAAGGAAAGTTGACCAAAGTTAAGCCTTGGTTTCAAATTCCCTTGCTACCACTGCAACTGACCACAAGCCTCTTCCAGTTGGGGCGCAGCGCGAAAATTAACGTAAGTATAAATAGGGAAGAAGGGCGTCGCGCGCCTCGCAGCGAGCCTCTCTCCTTTATTTCGCTGCGCCGTTTCTAGGAAGAGGCTATAGTGGCCACCAATTGAGCAATGTATGATGAAAGTCAATGCAAACGAGGTGTAGTGATGTTACACCGAAACGTAGTTTAGCTGCATTTCAAAGTATATAAGAAAGACTGATCTTTCAAAGTCCTCAGAGGTTTCTTTTGTCATTTTTTCCCCTAAGTTCGATAAAGCAGGTCATGAGGGTTAAATCATAGTCTAGATTCAATTCCTCTATTGAGAATTATGAAAATTTTTCTCTGTTGATTTTGCGGAATTTACCAGAGGTCTACGCCCAAACCCATGTAAAACCCCTTGACTGGGAAAGCCAGCTTAGTGCTCAATTCGTTTAAAATAATCTTCCAGTTTGTGTTACGGTGTTATGCAACTAAAAATAGCGTGTTATCTCTGATTTCATCGTGTAAGGGAAATACATTTGGCAATGATTTACTGACCTTTCATCGGGGGGGATATTTGACAGATCTAGCTGTGAAATAGGATATTATTTCACATAAACCCACAGACTCACCTTGTAATTTTTGCCACAAAGACAGGCTTTCCAAGAGCAGCTTTGCACTGGGTTCTTTTGACAAGGCAAGCGGTTCATGGAATAATTTGCTCCCAAGCGCTAGTCTTTGAGCGAAAAAACTTCAAATTTTAAATTACTATTTTTCATCGACCGTAGTTTATTATTGTAACGCTTGTGTCCTACCAGAAAAGCATCACTTCGTTGCCGCAACGACGAATACAAAATCACAGTTTATCTCAGACAAAAGGTTTGTGGTCTATCGATTCTTCTTTCATTGTTTACAAGCCGCCCTAATTAGTTTCATTCACGTTATTGTTTTGAATTATTTCAGTAGCGCGTCCGAAACTTCCAACACACCGTTGGAATCGCAAAGAGCTGAGGGTAAAGATTGCCGTGCTCTCATCAACCAACAGAAAGCCGATTAGCAACGATATGTGGTAAAAGACCAAGATGAAAGAGAAAGGAATTTCAATAACGGGGGTTTTTCCTCGAATTCTTGCAGCTTTCTGCCTTTTGAGGACGGTCTGTTTTGCTGCCAGTGATGAGTTCTCAAGATTCTGTCCGCTGCCAACATTTACTGGAAAAGGTTATGTAGCTTTCACTGGGGAAATAACGAGATTGTCCCTAGAAAAAAACAATCACGTCACAGCCCATGTTCACGTAAGGAATGTATATCGAAGAGATTCACAACTGAGTAGCGTTACTGTAATAAACGCCATTGAAAGAGCTCCGTCTTGTGATCATCAACACAAGTTAGAAGACGTGAGGCTCTGGGTTGCAAAACGACATTCAAGCGGTTTTTTGACCGCAGCTGCTTCCCTGCCCGTTACAATGCGAATGGTGGACGAGGTTCTCAAAGCGCTTCCAGGTATGAATAAATTTAAATGCGTGATGTCTCAACATGCGATTTCGCTGAAATAGCCGCCACTCGTTGCAGAGCGCTTCGTGTAATGTTATGTAAGTTGCGTGCTCTTGAGGTAACGTATGCTCGTACATGACACGAGGCGAAAAATGATCACTGCGCCCACTCGAAGTTTCAACACACGTATCGTATTTTGACCTTAACGGTACAGAAATAACTCGGTTTTGAGAAAAAGTTCCAGGTTAAACTCTTAATCATGCCTTTTTCTCTCAGTTTATCCGCAAACATGACGTCATCGTAATTACAAACGGATGTGGTCTAAAGGCCGAACTTCCCTTCAAGATGTTTCTCGTCGCAAAACGTGGATTCATTTCAGCTAACGTTAGGCCACACATTATTCAATTAACCTTTTTTGTCAGGTTCTCGAGTATACTTGTGATATAAACAAGGATTCGATTAATTTGAGTAAAATATCAGTTTCCGAATTTATCTAGACTGTGTCACATGGCGATCTTCGCCAACGGGATATATCAAACCAAAGATATGTCAAATAATGATACCGTTAATTATTGCATTATTTTAATCAAATTTTAAGGACTAGCTAGAATTTAGAATCTTCTCGGTTAATACTGTTAATTTCCTTTTGCTGTGCTGCTTTTCAAACCCGTTGACAACAAAACATCACTGAGATATTGTAAACTAATATAAACTAAAACAAGTGCGAGAAAACTCGAGATCTGAAAATTTGAGAACTTGCTGAAACCAACCGGAAGTGGAAGTTTTAATTGGCTTTTAATTATTTATTTTAGCAAACATTTATTTGCGTTCCAGAAGACTTCAGGGTTTTAATCTTGCCGATTTCTTTCTTGATATGAAAGTGTTGAAAGAACCTTAGTTCATTTAGTGCTTTTTGATTCCTTTTAATTAACCAAACCACGATTTTGTTATACCACTTCTTGTTCATGTAAAGTGGTGGGCGGCATTCTCGCCTCAGACGAAAACATTCCAAACAAAATACCGTATGTTTGGGAAAGATTGCCACCAACTTCGATTCTATCCTACTTATGATTCAACACTCAGACCTGCTCGAATTCTGTTCGATATGAAATAGTCCCTTGTTAACCAGACTTCCAACTCTTTCTGTGTCGTCATGTTACAATTTCTGATGATCTTGTGCGTAATGTTGTATTTTTCTTGGTCTGCTTAAAATTTTCCTCTTCGGGCAGCATAATTGTCACTGCCGCCAAAACAGCCAGTTTTCTCGGTAGAACTTATTCGAACGTAATCGCGAGACAAGCATAAGCGAGTCGTTTTGGGACCCTGTTTTGTGTCCGTGGTTGACGGTAGATGAGTTATGTTGATATTTTCCGCGCTCAGGCGATCGATCTCAGATGAGTAAACAAACGGAGTTTCGCGCGCGGTGTTCGACAATAGTTACCAGAAGTCCATTACTCCTGCAGCTAAATGTTTACTCAGGTTGTCGATCTCGGGAGGTAAGCCGGTTTGGCCTCTAAGAAGATACCTCACACTACTTAGCGCAATGGTTCAAACGTTGAATGAAATTCAAAACAGCCAACTCAAGTGACAGAAAAACCCGCAAGAAAATCCAGACAAGGAAACAAGCTAGAAAAATGGCAGAAACTTGGGGTGCGTTTCTTTAAGAAAATCCAAGATTGAATTCTTAAATCCCAAAACGGATTTTCCGTTTCTTTTCTAAACAGATCAATCCAAGATCTCTCGGATCATGGTGCGTCAAAGGAACCGAAGAATCCACTCTCGGCAAGGATTCATCGGTTCCGTTTAAACAGTTACGATCTTGAAAACATCTCAGTCCTAGGTGGACCACCGATTTCCAGGGTTTGGCTTCCACGAACTCCTACATATTAGGCACAAAAAAAGAATAAGTGTTAGAAATCTCCTATTGCGCAGCGGACTCTCACTGAGCAACAAGCGAAAACTTTCGGGCTTTTATTGAGGTCTGCGTTACATATTTGTAAGAATACCAATAGCTACGTGAGCCAGACGTTTCAAACGAAATAAAGCTTGGACTGTTGAAGATGGAAAATAACATACAGTGTTAATTTTCTGTTAAAATAATCCGCTTAAACACCGTCGTGTTAAGGAGAAGTTAAGAACTTTAATCTCGCAGCTTAATTTCCTCCTTTCAACCACTGTTCTGTACGTTTGTTTATGCTGTATTTTTCCGACGATAAACCAACATGTTTACAATGACATTTTACCCACTTGACGTATTATGAAAACTGCGCCATTGCAAAATTAATCTTCAGCACACACAACAAGGAAACCGTGTCAAACTTTAACTAGAGAATAAGAGAACACATATCAACGTTTTTTTTTTTAAAGTATCATTTGTTTGTCGTGTTTATGTCTGCTTCGGTGCAATACGTGAAACAAAAAGCGTTTTGATGCAGAATCCACTTATTTCCGGCATTATTTTAAGTCGTAGTTTTTAGCTAAATCTTTACAAGCTCTAGCACGAAAGGTCAAAACTAAAAGAAGGGTTTGGTTCCAAACAGCCATTAGTAAACAAATCGGCAAGTTTCCTTTTCAAACGTCGGTTGAATTGACTCTAAACATTCTAAATTTCCTGTTAATGTATTACGTGAGGTTGTAGGGATCAGCTGAGAGATTTTAGAATTTTCATGTTCTGGTATGGTATGTCAGTTCTAATTCTATATTACGTCGGCGGTACCTGATTAGAATTTGTCATGATGCCCCGCCTTTATCAATTAGAAGAGGATGGGTCTGATAACACGACTTATGATGCTATGTCTTATACCAGCGGCAACAAAACTGTTACGTGCGGGGTAATTTTTAAACCCCGTGGGAAGCCATGACCTCGTTTCCTTGAGACCCTCAATGATGGGGTTTGGGTTAGACCACGAGTAGCCCCTCTTTCACTCAGTCCGCCATGCTTGGCGTGAAAGAAAACCTTGAGGAAAAATGGCCGCGCGAAATCCGTCCTTTCTCGCGCTTCTCGCCCCCAGAATTACGGTCACACTCGACGAGCTAAGCGAAAGAGGGACTACTTGTAGTCTTAGGGTTTTGGTTACCGTTACTGACTAGTATAATAATAACTTTATTTACAAGAAGAAAAAAAAGCAAACAAACAAATAAATTAACAACAAAAACAAAACTTTGTCATGTTCTCTATTATAAAACAAAAGCCTGTATTTTTCAACCAGATGAGAATAAAACCAAAATTAATTTGTTTTGGCGTCGAAAGTTTTTCTGAATGTGCACCCGCTACATTTTTCCACGCTTGGTATTGGTACCATGTTTTTTCTTTACAATATGAATTCTGATTGGTTTATTTATACGTATTGTGATTGGCCGGATATGATCATTTTGAATTTGACTCACCTCAGCGGACTTTCTATAAAGCTCTATACTGTACTCTGCACATCGTTTTCCAGTGAAAAGGCGACATTCACAACACATGTAATGTCGTAACCATGCTTATTATCTGAGCAGATACTGGGAACAAGTAGTGTAGTTACTGGAAAACCATTTTTTTTTAGGTTAGTTTCTTGCTAAGCGGCAGTCCAGCAAGAGAAAGAAGAAAGTTTTTTTGGGGGGAGGGGGGCGAGGGGCGACGTAACCATGGAGTGGGGGGGGGGGGGGGGGGGGGCGTTGAAGCGATAGATGAAGGAACGAGTTATAATATTCGTTGTTAAAAAGACTTACATGAGGATATAATTCAATGCAATTTCCGTTTTTTCAGACCATTCTTTTGAAAACGGAGGCAGGATACTAGCTTTCCAACAAGGAGTTGAGTGCAACGAAAGGAACTGTCAGTATGGTGGAGAGTGTGGCGCTGATTCAAGCGGCCGTTTACGCTGTCAGTGTAGAATATACTGTACCCGGCAATACGACCCAGTCTGTGGTACAGATGGTAGAACCTACAACAATCCGTGTCTCATGAGAGCCGCTAGATGTCAATTTCAGAGGGATATTACACGACTCCACTTCGGGCAGTGCGGTACGTCATGCAAAATCAACGTAACTTTCCGATTCGCGTCTCTGGCAGACTCGTACCCAGTCGCTATTTAAGGGTCAGATTTGATTTTTTCAAAGAGAAAATATCCTGGATCGAGTGAAGCGCGCGGGAGGCTATTTCGACCCTTCCCAAGACACCCCGCGCGCCGTAATCCACTCTAGTATCCAATCTGCTCTCCTCCCGAAACACGCAAATAGTGACTGGGTACGAATCTGCGTCTCTGGCTGTTGTAAGAATTTTTATTGGTAATATGTAAGGGCTTATAATTGATTTGCACGAAAACATTGTACGTACAAATGTTTGTACGAAAAAATTGTTAATTAGTTTCATGGATGTGTAGCTCGTTTCTAAGTGACGATATCCCTGTCTCATCAAGATTTTTCATTTTGTAGGTGCCACAAGCTGTTTAGGTTTGAAAAATGCGGGCGTCGGCTCTACGGACGGCGAGTACGTCATTTATGTACGACCAGAGTGTAACACACCAATGAAGGTCTACTGTCATGGTATGAATACCAGTTCACCTAAAGAATACGTCACGCTGCCAGCCGGCGTGCAAAACAACTATGCCTACATCTACGCCAAACGGCTGCCTCCCAGACCCTACTCGGCCAGGTACAAGTGTGAGGGAAAGCCCGGAGCGATGAACTATTCCTCAGCCGGATTGACGAAGTTCCGAAAAGTTCGTGTGGATCTCCCGAGGATGGCCATCGTTCGAGACGATTTCACCTTCGCCAAGTCGGATCCGTTCGGAAGGAGAATCGCCTATGGTTCGGCTGGCGACTGCTTTTCGATGCATTACGGTGGTGCGTGCAGGAGGGGACATTTTAAGGTGGACCTGACTCATACCGGCTTGCACTTGAAGGCGTCCACAGAATGGCAAGCGATAGGTTTCCCTCCTGGAATTGAAATGCACGAGTACAAAAAATCCAAGGACGGCACCTTGGTGTCTGCTAAGTGCGGTGGCTGGTGTGGCAAGTGTAGACCTGTCGGGGAGATGCTGCTGGAACAGACTGTTTGTACTCAAGACGAAGGTAAGTGAACGAGCCGAGAGAGAGTAGAGAGTTACTAGTAAAAACAAATTTTAAATTGGAATCAATAAACGCGCTTAGTGGAAGAAATAACTCATTCATTTTGTTAGGTCTATTCAAAATTCTTGGCATCGGTCGGAAGTGACCGCCTATTTCAAACGATTTGCAACATCCTTCAGGTTCTTGTTGCCCGTTCCAAAAGTTGGCTCCAAAAGTCCGTTTCAAAAGTCCGTTCCAAAGGTCCGTTCCAAAGTTCCTGCAAGTATGATCGTGATTGAGCGCAGCAGGCAAGAGAGATCCCGGCAAGATTATTGAGTGCCATGTTGTTGTCTTCGTTGTGCGCTGAAAGATTCTGGCTCATTGA
>Ga0126338_10002082_pt1 | contig 13508 bp, 5 predicted proteins | sample OrbCmetagenome_2_FD_92529 | JGI IMG/M metagenome (GOLD analysis project Ga0126338, IMG submission 92529) | Coral microbial communities from Petempiche,Puerto Morelos, Mexico - Orbicella C C metagenome | ecosystem: Host-associated > Invertebrates > Cnidaria > Coral | place: Petempiche,Puerto...
ATGGTGCCTAGACGTGCTTCAGTCCCAGTTTATAGTGTCCTTGAAATTTTAGAAGTATAATTATATAGGTTACAAAACAATGGCCAACAGATGCTTAGTCAATACCAACCCAACACAACCACAAATATGTAAACTAATCTCATCAGTTGACATACGGTATCAGTCAATAGTCAACACTCAATTGTTACAATTACTTACCTTTGCTAGTTGATGTTGAACTAACTCTTGTTTAAGCCTCTCTGTCTCCTATGTCAATCAGTGATACAAATTTTTGACAACATTGTACACTTAGTTTGCAACAGATACACCTTAAAGTCTATTATTAAAATGTTAAATAAAACAGCCCATAAGCACACATTTTCAAGAGCAGTACATTTATTGGGATGTTGAGTCAGTTCGGTCAGAGTCCTTTCATTGTAGTTTTGAGAGGTGGTTCATTACAAAAACTACTAAACACTTTAGACACTGAACTAACACTAATAGTTGAACCAATATCCTTCAGTTATGTTTCCTTCACTTCTTAAGCTAGCTTGTTTTTTTTCCCTAGAATTATCCCCATTTAGGGAAATGGCAATCAGGAGATTTTTCAAAATGAGATGGAAAACTACAAACATCAATATTGCAACACATCCAAAAAAGAGAAGTCATCAAATTGAGCCAATATGACATGAGAATACCACAATCAACAGGGGATGGTTGATCAATCCAGGAAGTTTCCTGCAATTGGCAGGCCTGTTAAAATAATTAGCAAACCTTTCTTTAATTTGCTGACATCTTGCTATAAAAATTATGGTATTACCTTACTAAGAACAGCAACTATTTGGTACTTACAGTAAGAATATCCCTTAACTCAGTTTTGATTTTTCCAACATCATTTGATAGCGCTACAGTTTCTGACCTCAATGGAAGAACTGGATTGCTAAAACTGGAAAAAAGAAAACACTAAATTATTCTTTTCAATCATTGTACATCATAGCTTGCAACTTCAATCCTGGGAGAGTCAAATAAGATCACACAAATTTGTGGGCATTGTGAAAGTCAATCGCTATTGTAATGAGGCAGATGATGACAGCCCAGGCATTATTGATGAATATTTAGACAATCTTCTCGAGTCTTAATAGTAACTCTTCAGTAACTGTCTCAGTATTTAAAGCCCTTTTCCATTTCATACTGGGAGTTTTCAGGTTAAACAACTCTGCATTTAAGCCTCAGAACTGCTTTTATCTCCAATTTCAGAAGCATGAGGCAAATAGGATCCCTCCTGGATGTAATGCTAGTCCATCACAGGGTTATTCCCAGGTATTAAATTCCTTAGTAAGCATTTACACACCAGTGTAGAGAGAGGCACTGTGAGGGTAAAGTGTCTTGTTCAAGAACACAGCACAATATCATTACCCCGGCTAGAACATGACCCCATACCACTCCATGCAGAATCCAGTACACTAACTACAACGCCACAATGCCTCCCACAATCCTTCCTTATAACCATTTATCAAATTATAATCCTTGTTATAAGAGCTTGGTGGTCTAGACACGGATCACTTGGTCAAAATGGTAGCGGCACTGTCAAAGGATAACTAAGGAACATTATCGCTGAAATAGATATCAAAGAAAATAATAACAGACCCATCAGGTCTGCATTTATCACCACATGCTGTCAATATGGTGTTGTTTCTCAGCTGTTTGAGAGCATTTAAAATGCATTTTAATTGACTATTGATTTTTAGTTAACTCTTACCTAAACAATTACTAAATGCCTGCCAATTATATGACAACAAGCAAAGCAATTTAGCCAGTCTGTTCCATATGTCAATGTAAGTGTTTGACAAGTTGTAAATCAGATCAGTCATAGTCAGGGAATCAACAAAGTAGGAAATGTGTCCAATTTGCAGCCTGATTGATTGCAGATTTCTGCATTGGTTGGGATCATTCCATGATCATTTGAAAAAGATCAAAACAGATGGTGTATACAAAACCCCATCTTTTATTGTTAAGGGTCACCCAACTCGATCCATGCTGTGTGTCACTGGTCTCCGTTTCTGTTAAGTGTTTGTTTTATTGATAAATTTTGATTTATACATGCTAAAATAAGCATTCTTTTGAAAAAAAAAAAAAAACAGGTGTCACATTACCTCCCCATAACAGCCACTTTGGTAATTTGCCCACTAGGTGGCATTTGTGGAGAGGGTCAACTGTAATCGAAGCGGCATGCTCCATAGTACCAGTGCAAAGTGATTATGAAGTCAATACTTCTTTGCAATGTGCAGTTTTACATGCTTCTTTGTGCACCCACCAGAAAGAAGACTAATGGGAATTCTCAGGTGAATGCTGGTTTCAGCTGGAATTTCCATAGGAATAGGGGAGGACATTCAAGCCAAGAACCATCCATGGGAATGGCTATTAATATTTTTTGGACCCACACAATATTTGGGAACATTGCTCCTGGGATTTCACATGTAACACCATTGTTGTCTCAAACAAGTGAAATGCCAAGTCTGAATCTATTTTGAAGTGGAAATTCAGCTTTCCAAATTCACTATTTATGTAACATCAGGTCTGCTGGACAAAAGCTCTATATTGCTCACAAATTTCAAGGGCCCTATGGTTAGCTCCCTGAACTCAGATCACCCTGGCCAGGGTTGTTGTGTGCCTGAACAAGACACTTGACTTCCACAGTGCATGCCTGAAGTGCCACTAAAAGTAAAATGGCTGTTGCTGCATCACTGGTTGGACAACAACACTGACATTGAACAATAGGCCATTTTTAATATACTGTATTAAAATTCTAACTTGGCTCCAAGGCTTGAGGAAATAAACAAAACAAATCTCATTGAGGCCAAGGGATGAATAACTATTTTCTTTTGTTTTATTTCTGCAAGCCTTGGAGTCAAGCTAGAAGTTTAATATAATATCAAAATTGGCCCATTAAGACAGTCTAACACTAAGTTTAGATTATTTCAGTAACGACCCAACTCTAACATCATCTGACAGACACACCTTTAATTCACGACAAACAGTTAACACAATCTGACATTCAAAATCATTTTCACACCAAAATGACACAGGGATGTAGCAAAGGAAACACTCAGCCGGCTCATTAACAAACAGGCTATTCAGGCCTTCGCAGTTCCACAGTTGACCAAGTCTTTGTTTTTGTGTGAAATTTCGGACAGATTTAGCTTTTCTTTCAGCCAGTGAAATACAGTAGCCAGCACTTGGCAGCATCCCTAATGTCATCTGATGTCACATCACTACCTTAACACAAGGATTAAAAAGCACTTAATCATACAACTGTATTTGTAAGAATTCAATCCATTTAAAAGAAAAGTATGTTGAGCATCCCTTTACTAAGAAAGATGACTGAACTATGGTAAATGACAAGACTAACATGTTAGTTATATACAGTTTTCAGTCATTAATTTTCAAGATTGACATGAAATTTTTTCACAATTAGTATTCATTTCCTGGAAAGAATATGAAGTTCCTCAGTTTTCAAAAGAAAGTTCCTCAGCTAGTTCTTAGCTTTCATATATTTATAAACAAAAGCTATTTTCCACATTTACACAATAACTCACTGCAGAGGAGCTACACAGTGTACAAGAGAATCAACTGAAAGTTGATCTTGTAAAAATAAAATGTTTAGCTTTGCAGTAATTTACAGCACTGTTTACTTTTAATTTGCTACTAATAAACACACTATAAAACCCTAGATTTTGCCACCATTGCCTTGACAATTGGCATGTAACAATGAAAGATGAAGTGCACATGGAACTGCACAAGTCACACAATTCCAAACTAAAGTAGCATCAATTCATGTCACCCTGACAACAGTAAATGTGTTGCCTCATAAAAAACTTCTCAAGAACTTGGCAAAAACATTCTTTTAGACATACAATAGTAGAGTGATTTCATAGAAGCTTAGTTGTCAAAAACAACTTCTCTTTATTTTTGAAAATCATGCCACCTTCAGCTGCACTAGCACCTTGCTCTAAATCTTGACACTGATTTACTACAGCATAAGATGCACAAAATAACAAACACAAAAAAATGTTCCCAATGTTCCTACACGGAGATTGTCACGAATGCAGATGGAATTTCTATTTGGAACAATATGTGCAATGAAAGTACCAAAACATGTACACACCACGACATTGTTTTTACCAAAACTAAATTTGCTTCCTGTGATATATATATTTTATTACAGTCTGATGAAAACATTCAATTATGTTTCTTTCTCCTTTTTTACAGCATACTCAGTTCCAAGAATAGTTGCAATTTCTCCTTGCATAAATGCCCAGGGTAGATCGCTTCCTTGTAAGGGGCACCTCTCACCACTGGGACAGAAGACTTCTGAACCTGCTCCCTGCTTTTTAATACTCTCCCGTGAACAGGGGAAACAGAACTTGTGGTGACCTACTGACGGGCACTGTACAAAGTGAGTGTCTTCCAACTTGTCACGACAAAGGCTGCATGTTAAAATATTCACAGTGGTGCCCCGTCCTTTGACTTCTCCTTCACCTGGAGCATCCACACCTTTCGCTCCACCAGAGTTTGGTAAGGGTCGTGGTGATTGATGTGGTCGTGGTGATAGTCGCTCGGCGCCAGGTGAACCAGCCACAAGAGCATTTGGGCCATTTCTGGAGTCTTCACGAAGCACTGAACTGGGAGGTAATTCAAACCGGTTCATCATGGTGCCCATGGGTGATTTAACTTGAGCACGGGCGTGTTCAGAGACTGACAAGCTAGAGGCACCCTTGGATACTGCAAGGGAGACCATTGGTGGAACTGACGCAGATGGTATGGAACTGACAGGTGTTCCTGGAGGCAGTGGTGCTCCTGGGACATGAACTGCTAATTTGACAGCATCAGCTGATTGGTTTGGCATCCACACACTATGCAAGGTGTCATCGCGTGTCATGCGCCCATGCATGGCCCCTGCACGCTTCCCAGCAGCAACTTCAAATTCTTCCAAATCAATTGCACCTTTACGCTTTCGACCATAAGCAGGGCCTGACCGATTAAAGCTGAGATTCACATTGGGTAAGACTGGAAATTCAGCATCTAGTTGAGGTTTGGCCAGAAATTCAGGATTAACAGATTCCTTGAACAAACGCACGGGTTCAGGAAGAAAATCTCCCAGCAATCGCCACTCTCCTTTCGAACGATCTTTTTCGTATTCCAAGTATTTGAACCCAGAGGAAAGAGGCTTTGCCATTTCCTTCAAAGACTCCGTGTACATCTGTTTCGCCACTCCAGATGCACTTTGAAAAACACAACCAGATCCTCGGGGGTACTCGATGAAAATCTTAAGTTCGTAGTCAATCCCAGGCTTACAGCTGACATCGAAAGCAAACACACGGCCAACGAAAGCATAATCTTTCTTGAACCTGATATCAAACGGACAAGACCTGTTCAAGGTGGTCAGAGTTTCCCGTATAAGTTCTGGCCGGGGGCCATCAACTACAAAATTTTGTTGAGGTCCATTCGGGGTCAAGGGTGGATGGAGTCTTTGTAACGCATTTCCGTTTGCATGCCTCGCGTCTTCGATGTTGAAACCAGAGCCTCGTCTTTCCATTTCGCGAGAACCAATATTTCCTGGAGGTCGAGTTACTTTCGAGCCCGGTCCATTTACAGCCTCGCCGTTCCCGTGCCCGTGTGAATTTTCCATTCCTTCCTCCCCAATTCTGTGAGGATTCTGAAGTTTACCAGCGGCTTTTCTTTGCTCTGAAAATTGCGGCGGGTAGTTAGTACCGTTAGCGGGTGGCGGACTAGGAGTTGAAGATACAGACGATCCCGCCGAATTAAGTCGCTCTGTTTTTACTCCTCGACTCCTGTTGGCCTCGTTATTTTCCCATGTTCGCCTTAAAATCCTAGAATAATGTATAACATCTTCAATTCGGTCAGGGCCTTCGTAGTTACAACAACCACGGCAAACAGGTTCCGAAAAATCCTGCAAAATTGCCCAAGGAGAGTGAGGAAGATCGCATAAGAAGCAGTGCTGACGATGGAAGCGAGGAGTCGACATTTTCGACGAACAGCTCGAGTTCAGAGGAATTGAAATTTCGCAGGCGTTTTGTTAAATTGCTATTCAGTAGTATCTGAAGCTATTGTTCCCCAAGCATGGAATATGAATTCTCTGGTCTGATTATCTCCAGTTCCTTCTTCATCACCAACACCACTGTAAAATGTTGATACTGTCACCGCTGTTGGCTTTGGTCGATCGATGTGGCCGTATTACGTTATTCAAGGCACGTGTGCTCATAAAAATCTCTCGTCCTTGATTACTAGGAAATCGGGGAACCGTATCGGAAAATTCCCAATAGAAAGGCCCAGAACGCTAATCCACGGAACGAAGAACGAGTTCAAACAATTGCCATCAAATAAATATGTGACGCGAAATTCGATCACCCCATGAGCTCTCTAAAAGTCTAAATTTAGGCTCGTTGAGAAATTATCATATCAGTGACCGAACCGCGCTCCAAGGCAATACGTCAAAACAATGAGTGAACTCACACACACTTCCTGTGACGTCACAACAGTCGATGAATCACGAAGTACATAAATTGACAGGGCGGGGCGGATAAAGTTTGATAAATTACGCAACGCAGCACACCAGAACTAATCTTTGTGGAGGAAAGAACTGACCATACTTTATTTTAGCGTTCTGAAACGTCATTCCATCGAAGGACTTGGAATATTTCTACCAAAAACGATGATGCAATCTCTATTAAGAAACGTAGCCAACAAATTGAATATTCATTTTCGTGTCTACTCACTTAGCATGATGATCACATGATCAACACACCACTTCCTTCGCGATTTCACGAGGAAAATATCACCCTACACACAGGATAGGCTTGGCAGGGAAGCTAACTCAGCCGAAAAAGGGCAAAATCCTAAATTTACTAACTATTCTAAACACTGAACACCTAGCGTAATGACAAGCAACGCAGAAAAGGAACAAGGAAAGTATTATTGCAACGTGTTCCGCGAAACAAAAGGACTTACGCACGTAAATAATGTATAGAATGTCGTTTGGTGACGTCAACATTTCCACGGTTACCAACCCCAGGCAAACGAACGAACACAAAACAAAACCGCACCGCCCTTGCGTAAGTTTACATAAGCTTTCTTTCCGGAAAATAACACAAAATTAATATGTGGACGTCCATGGTTCAGTGCCTCAGTACCGGATACAGTAAATTGCATTTGAAACAAATCCCATTTGTAATGAATATGCTATTGTCAAATGGCGTCATTTGATCCCAGTGCAGACATTGCCCAATATCCACTAACACAGGGCAAGAATTTGAATCATCTGTGGCGTGTTTACGCTTTATTTTAGGAAATTTGAATATGCAAATTCGGATCAAATTCTCAAAAGGAAGCGTTTCAGCTCTGAAACAACGGCGCAAATGAGTTTCTTGTCAACAAGGCTGACAACGCCAACGCAATTGTCTGTCACGATTTTTTCACTTGTATAAACTCAAGATAATTACGAAAGCTTTGCCGGTCACAGTAAATTAAAATACTGTATCCTTCACAGTATTGCACAACATGTCATCAGCAGTATTATCGCTGATCTTTGTTTGAACCCAGCCCCAACTAAACAAGCAAATACACAATGTGGGCATGCGCAAATCAAAAAATGCTGAATCAAGCCACGTTGTTTGTCCTTTATTTGCATGCGTGAAATCCTTGCAGATTCCGGTTGTCTGTTTTCAGACAAAAGTCTGTAAACAACAAGGAATTAGGAAAGAGTACAAAGTATAATTTACTTTTTTGACACACAGCAGTTTTAAAACTAATTTCCCACAAAATATAGCGAAAAGTTCCCCCAGGCTGTCTTTATACAACCGTGGCAGGCTACGCACAAACGCGCCCTGTTGGCGTGAGACGTGTATTTTATCATGAAACGTAATATTACTTAAGTTGCATGCAATGATGTGCTATGTTTCCCACATGAGCGGACATTGTACTTCCGATACAAAAAAAATTGTCACGCAAAGTGGCGCAAAGCATACAAACGGATCTCAAGAAATACATCACTTGTTTTTAAAAACAATACGTCCTTGATGGTAAACCACAAACCACCTGTAAATATTCCCTCTCCGAAAGGGAGCCGCCAGGTTTATTATGGAAATAATACAAGCTCTTTTGTTGCGATAATCACGTGTCTTCTTATGAAACTTAGCAAAAACTCGAGGTTGTAACCATGAGAACATCACTCAACGTCAATGGCCTGGAAATAATCCTGTTAAACACCAGGCCCCTCGCGGCTCGTGCTCTGAAGCTTGCTTCTGGCGGTCTTGGAATCAAATTTTAGAGACATTTCGAGAGCTAACGCTCATGTCTCTTCATTTTAAACAGTCGATCTCAGGTTTTATCTGCGGCAATAGCTAATACACAGTCATTTATTTCGTTCTTGAGAATGAAGACGGGGGGGACGTGCTGTTCGACAATCGATATCAACTATCAATCTGTCCTAAAGGCGGAGCGTGCTAGATAATAAGGGAAAGGGCGTGTCTTCTGGCCCTTTTCTACTCGTCTAAAAAACTCGGTTATCAAGTATCAGTAGATTTATTGCCACGCACATAGCTCAAACGGAGTTGGAAAATCATCGTTTGTATAAAAAATTTATCCCAGACCATCAAACGGCGACAAACACGTTTAACGCGAAAACGTGTTACTATCTACGATGATAAAGTATTTTGCCCCCCTCCAAAATGCCTCGCACAAACACGTACACACACACATGACACACACAAAGATATCTGATTGTATCGATTTCAACGCAATGCTCTTACCGCAGCTTTGACCTTTAATTGGCCTTGCCTCGAAAAACAAGATTCCACGCATCATTCGTCACCGAAAAAAATGCCATGCCCATCATGACTCTAACGGCGTTTATCTTTTCAGTGTGGTTTTATTTTACTTGGCACAAGTGTGTAACCGCTTCCTATCTATCATGAGCGCCGCACTCAAGTGCCGCCAGCCGGGGGAGTCTGGACGGATATTGCACATTGCCCATGCGTGGAATTTACGAATCAGCGCTAGGTAGGCGAGATTTGTGGGTAAACTGCTACCTTGATCAAACTGTAGTATCAGCTGTGAGCTATGTACAAAGATTAACAAAACGACAAGAAAAACTGCATTCGGTGCGATACTGAATACAAGTACCGTGTTTCCTTGAATAATCGCTGAATAATCGCTGAATGATTACCGCCCCTAGAGTAATCGCCACTCTTTTAGGCGAAAAATAGAATAATCGCCCCCTCGGCTATTATTCGAGGAAACACGGTATGCAAACACCGAGTGGACTTCACGGCAAAACAACTCAATTACGCAAAGACGGCGAGCGGAAGACAGATATGCTGTATTCCATTTCATTGTTCTAAAGGCTCAGCGTAAAGTGCTGTGTATTGTGCTGAAGTAGAAAAAGAACGCGAGGAGAATGTGCCCCGAATAAAAAAACAGGATGGCATGAAAACTAACACCGTATACATTTGGCCGTTTCACCTCGCTTAGTCACGGCAACGGCAAAACTTCCGCACGAGTTAAGTGATCACGTTTGCTTTGTACGTGGTTTGATAAAGTTAAACATGACTAAATGTTTCCGGGTCGTGTTCTTCTGCTTTCAGCAATAAGGAAGTTTGACAAAAATATGAAACGGGAACTGGACACAAAGCGATCAAATCCCACGCATGCGAACTTGACATACCCTGATTACATGTCTTCGTTAATAAAACCAGATGACGGATATGGTAATTTCAGACAAATAATAAAAACAAGGGGGGTCGTGAACATGCAGACGTAATAGATTTTCGCTATTTCAGTAGATATTATCAAGGCGAAATAATACTAAAACAAAGGAGTGGACGGACGTACATAAAACGTGATAGATGGTTTCAAAAATAATACTATGTTACGGGCGGATGGGGATTCGGAAGAATACGTGAGAGATTTTGGCCACTTTAGACTTGTTTCCCGCTTACGAATTCCGATTTGTCAAAACAAAAAACAATCAGTCCTGTCATTAACATCTTATTGTTTCCGTCAAGGAAGAAAACCAAAACACTTTATGATTTCTATTTTCAATGAACCCAATTGCCAAAGGTGTTTTACAGAAATAAGTCGTTGTAAATTTTTAAAATCTATTCCATCCAGATGTCAGGTGTTACACAAAAATCCATCTTGGTAAATTGTTTGAAAATATCTACAAGTCTAGCGACAAACGGAAATAAATTTATGCGTCCTTTATTAAAAGTGATATCAAATGTCTACGAATCATGCGATAGACTTAATTTTCAAAACCTGAATCACTGGACCATGCAATTCGAGTTTTCATTGGCTTAGCCATCATGGGTTATGAGCCATTATACCACGCCCTACAAATATCTTGAGTGTACACATGATTTTTTGGGGCGTGTTTATTCCTAGTTTAGTTTAGTTTTCTATATTTTGGGAGCGTTTCTAATAAAACAATTATTCCACTCGCGTTTGTCAGATATGAGATGATTATGGCCAACTCATCGGTTATCTACCATCTCATATCCAACGCGCGCTGGTGGAATAATTGTTAAATAAATCCCTGTCTGCCATATTCAGTTGAATACTATCCATCTTCACGTCAAACGATCTACATATCACGTATTGATTTATAAATAGACAAGCCCTGGCCCACATACACCGACAGCAGTTTGACAACACGCTAGAAATGAATTTCTACATTTCTCAAAGTGCCCTCAAACAAACAGAACATTTTAAGACAGTACTATAGATGACTTCTTTATATGCTTAATGATGACCTTTTCTATGTTTTTTCTGCTTTATACCCCGATTAAACATAGCTTTTCGAAAATCAGGGCGTACGCAGAATCCGAACTGTTCTATAAAAAAAAACGATAGCCTCCATTAGCTTCCATTTAGCGCGAAAAAATGCTCGGATATCTGTCCGCAGACATAATCTGCAGTGAGCAGTTTTCCGAGAACGAAGCTCAAGAAACTGTGACAAGGACAAATATCCGAGCATATTATTAAAATCAAATGGATGCTGTTGTGTTTATTATCCTTCAAAGATTCTTCTCAACAACAGCTAAAATTGGGGGGCATCACTCGAAGACAGAATTCCCCAACTGGGGCATATCCAGTCACATGACGCGTTAGGACCAATCGAGAGCGAAAGTATGTGATGGATTGTAATCGAAAATATATCGATTTCAAGCACTATACTTTAATTTATCTACCTGTCGACTATCACACGCTAATATATCCACCTGTCAGGCCTGGTAGAGTGCAACGAAACCCTGATAAAAACGACTAGATCGGCTCTCTGGCCGATTATACAACAAAACACTTTTGACCTAACCGGTCTCTCATGTTTGATATGTTATAACTTACATAGCATTTACCTTTTGCCCAAAGTTTAACAGTACACGAACTGACCAAAAAGGACCATTCATACTGATAACCAAGACTGTCTGCGTAGTTTTCTTGTAAAGAAATGGCTGCATTTGTTTATTACATCCACGTAAATTTGGAACAAACACAGCAAAACAGAGCAAAGAACATTATCGTTATGTGCCTTATTTCTACGTTATAACGGAGTACGTTATAACGGAGTACGTTATAACGGAGTACGTTATAACGGAGTACGTTATATACGCCAACAAGTCTAGCCAAGCTCTTTAACAATGACTTGCTCGACCAGGTCTTGTTCACTGCATGTACCCACCTGCAAGTCAGGCGTCACAGAAAAATATTTACCTGTCAGGAGGTGTACGATGCTCCGTCTCCTTCTCATCATGTCTGAACGCAGAGTCCTGGGACGCAAGCTCTTTCACAAGTCCTCGGCCTGGAGAAAACAAAGACACGTCTAAGTAAAAGGTTAATTTTTGGTTCAATCAAAATGGCACGAAACGTCACGGAGCAAAAAAACACTGATGTCAAGGTTACATGGTTACCAGTAACCAGAGTGTTCGTTAACTACATTTTGCGAGCACCTCTTTGACTGTAACCATGGAAACCAGGCGTTGCTATGGACATCACCATTAATCAGTATGTGAAACCTCTACTAGTTAGAGGAGGATTTAGGAGAGGGACCCAAGGAGCAGGGGGTGGGCCGCAGTGGGCCGAAAAAAATTGAGGGGACTCCACCTCATAAAGAGGTCTGGATCCGCCACCGCCGGTGTATAGTACTTTTACGTGACACATTTGTAAATACTGCGAAATCTGTCATATAATATTATTGACAAATATACAACTTCAGGTTTCTGTGTATCATTGAAGTGCAAGGGTAATGTAGGTCATACTATCCTAGGAGATTGTTACTTATCGACTTTATCGATTAGAACTAGAAACTGAAATACAAGTGAACTCAGGGTCTTGTGTATCTGGTATCATAACGAAACTGCTTTTGGGTTTTCCTTTTTTTAATCCTTTATAACGTTAATTTCTAAAATAAAACAGAGCAGTTCTATCAAACAATATTTATTTTAATTAATACTTTATCAAAGTGACGTGGCTAAAATGTGAGGCAACAACATTTTTCCGAAAACTTCCGAACCTTGCCCTTTTAGGTTAGAATTTTGCTTTTCGCATTTTTCATGCTATTAATCGCGTCCAGTTTAAGGAAACTAGGTTACCTTTGTGTGTCATTTCCTTCATGTAAGACGGCAATCTGGGACCAATATCTGATTCAAATCGTACCCGGGCTTTCTTCTCCGCCCTCCGGTCAGCATCAGAACGAGGCCCCCTAGCACGAGACCTTGGCAAGTCGTAACGGGACATAGGAATGGGCGGTCGTTTGCGAGGGAGAGGAGTCTGGAGCGGAGACTCTTCTGAAGAAATAGATTCTTGAGGAGAAGTTTGAGTTCTAGTGTTTCTGACCATTTTGTGTTTTTCTGTAATAAATCAAAAACAATACAAACAAAATCGAAACAAAGCTGCCATGATGTATTTGAACCAGCAGTATACAACCACTGAAACAGGGTGATTATTAGAAGGAGAGAAATCAATTTCAAGACTAAAAACACCAAGAAACTTGAGTAGAAATGCTTAACTTACCAAAGACCGGTATGCTTCCTGGATGAGAGAATAGATCTTTGTGATCATGTGGACTTTCATGAGTGGTGTGGGGTTGATAGTGTCCAGGTACAGTATACTTTGCTTGAGTTAAATCATCCCGCAACACTGTCCCTGGTGCGTTATTGTGAGAAGACACTGCAGGCACAGGATGGTAGGCAGCACCTTTCATGTCACCGTGTGGCAGCATGCCAGCAGGATCCACTCTGTTGGTTGGATGTGTCATTATCGAAGGTTGGTGGGAACCAGTGGGAAATGAGACTGGTGCCGACTGAATGGACAAACAATAAAACTTGTTATTAGAAGAGAACAGCACACATTCTCCAGAGTAAATAAAGGGTGTATTTTGTTTTACTTCAGCTGTTGTAAACTTCATTCAATACCCCTTCCCCCCCCCCCCCCCCCAACACACCCGCCTCTTATTG
>Ga0126338_10002083_pt1:2500-13508 | contig 13508 bp, 9 predicted proteins | sample OrbCmetagenome_2_FD_92529 | JGI IMG/M metagenome (GOLD analysis project Ga0126338, IMG submission 92529) | Coral microbial communities from Petempiche,Puerto Morelos, Mexico - Orbicella C C metagenome | ecosystem: Host-associated > Invertebrates > Cnidaria > Coral | place...
GGGAAAATTAAATAACGATTTCAGACAGCTCACTCTTTTGATCAAGTCAAGAAACTGCGAATGGTTTCCATCTGATCTCCTTGGGGATCTTGTACATTCTCAACAGCTGTGATCATGACTTTCACCCATGCTCAAGCTTCAGTTTCAAATCAAACATACTTTGAGGTCCACTTTGCTGATTACCCCACATTTGCAAAACAAAGATAGCAGATGGCAAAATCACTTTATATTCATTTGGTTAGTTTCCAGTGCACTTTGGTTCGAAGGGATGAATCTTAACATCCTCTTATTCTCGGTTTCCTTGTGCCAACTTGTGCTGACGTATGATGTCATTGCTTAATGATGGCAACTGTGTGTTACTCTGAGTGTAAAAGTTAGATTTTTGGTCTGTCAAACTCTAAATGACTGGTTACAAGTCACAGTGTTTCCGCCAGAGTGCGCCATTGCGGGAATCCTGTGTTACAATCAGAGATGGCCCCCAGAAAAACAAAAAAGGGCCAATTTGGCCCTTTCCTTTTACAACACTGCAGGCTTAACACAGGCATAGTAATTTAAAAGCCATCCCAGGGCTCGAAATTGTGATCGATACGGTTGCCAGTGCAAGTAACATTTCATCATTGGTGACCAAAATTCTGGTTTAGTTGCCATGATGGCAGCTACATTTCTCTGTGTTGACGATCAATAACGGTTATTTTGTCACGCATTATGTCCTTCTAGAAAATCATATTGAAAGATCTTTGCTTCTAAAACATTCAACATAAGAAAAGAAGTCAATCCGTCCTTTTGCTTTGCAGTATTGTTTCTCTCACATTGGAAAACTTCCAAATGGCTGACCGTGTTTGAAATCACCCTATAATGCATTGCAAACCCTTGATCATTGACTATGTCATGTATGCCTAAGGATTGTTCTCTTGTAATGCACAGATCCTTCATACTAGTATCTGATTCAAAAGAAACTTTATTGAGTAGAAACACTTCAAAAAGCACTTACTATTAAATTTTATCATAGATCCTAATAAACTGCTTTATTTTCATTGGTACCCTGATGCATCTTTTCCTTCTGTAGCCTTCAATTTACTGGCCCCTTTCCTAAAAAATTGGCCCCTAAAAAGATCTTCAGGGGCCACTTTGGCCCTCAAGGGGAATTTTCTGGCTGAAACACTGAAGTCATGCAATGTCTGATACCTTTTAGCCCTTTACCCTTTGAGGGAGATAATAGGCACAGGTGTCCTCTTCCCTAAGTTCTTCTGGACAATATTGACTAATTTGAAGAACCCTGAGAAAACAATGTCTACAGCAAAAACTAAGCACCACACAGCCTCACAATGTAGCAAACAAAATCAATGAGCCCTTTAAGTGTGGTAAGAATTAATAAAATTCACAGTGAACAATAAGAGAATAAACTTGATAAATGTGAAAATTTGTGTCAGCCTCGTGTCATCCACCATGTTTTTCTCTGTAAAAGGTAAAACCATTCCATTCAAGAAGTCAAACACTAAAAAAATGGAACCCACATTTCCATTTCATTGCACAGATTTAGCCAGCTGATCGTCTAAGGATGAACTGAGTGCAAAAATTCAGATTTCTTGCCATTCTTACAAATCTGCTTCAGACTAATTTGCAAAACACTCCAAGCAAATGCATTTTCCATAAGACATACACGCCACTTGACAATACTTCATTTGCTGTTGTTTCAAACAACGTTTGTAGTGTCCTCTAAAGTTTCTATATTTCTACATCTCCATTAATTACTGGTGCCCTTCTGAAACGCTAAGTCAATGGGAGTAAAAGTTGCTAATTAGCATATTGCCAACTCAACACAAAAATAAAGCTGAGGTCTGGAGCAATGATTCTCTACTTTGTTTTCCGGAATATGAGCATTACAATGCCGACATTGACGAGGAACCACAGGAAATAATGTCACCACTTACACAACTCGCAGCCTACAGCATAGTAATTTCTCGCTTTGTCGTTCAAGTCAAGACCACCCATGTTTTTGTTGTAGGAAATGGTGGCAGGAACAGTGAGAACTTGTACAATAGTTTCTGTTGATTGTGTGGTTGCCAACTGAATTTGAATGGATGCTTATAAAGCAAACTAGTTTTGTGTCTTTCCAAACTGATGCGACAAGGTTTCCAGGGGGATGAAATTTCGACATACTCTTTCGTAAGGCTTTCACATCAGCTTTGTGTGGGGGTGACAAACTATTTGGAAAGCCTCGGCGATTGAAGTAAATTGTTCGACACATGTATGTTTTGTCTCTCAGTGAATTACAGGAAAGTTTAATGGATGTGAAACAGAAAATCTGGTGATGCTTTCCAGTGAAAGGTCTGCTTATCTGTTGTAAAAACACAACAACCAAGTCTGTTCTCTGTGCTGCCACTGTTTTGTTGTCCTATGTAACCTTGCAAATTACAAATGTAACTGTTACATGAATCTGCACATTCCCAAACTTTGTATCCTCTCTCTTAATCAGCTTCAGTGGAATGTACTGTTACATGCTAAGCTGTGCATTGAAGGAAATCTTTGCTTCAACGACAGATTCTGGCAAGGCTGATGTTCCTCACAACAGGCTTTCACGACAGCTTTGAGAGAAGATGAAACTTTGAACAATTTATTGTGATTTGGTTGGCCTCATGATTTTGACTTGCCAGAAGTGTAGCCATGTGTAGACTAACATATAACCCCAGGAGCTTGAAACACTCAAATGCACATTGTAATGTAATTCCAAAGAAACCAGGTCACAGTAAAATCAATCGTTATAGCGTCTATTGGAAGGGAGCGATGAATCAACAATATAGGAATTAGGATCACAAAATAGAGATGTACTTGTGATGCAAAGTCCTGGTTCTGGTTCTGGTTGTGATTGTGTGGTTTGAACTAAAAGCAGAATGATACAAAAGGCTTATGTAAGCTAATACTAGCTAAGAGACAAAACATAAATCAAGGATACTGATGAAACATAGATCTTAAACTATAACGACACTATTACAACTAAAAATATGTAGCAAAGACTCAATTTGATCTTGCTCGTGCGAGGGTAGCAATTGAAGAAATGATAGCTTAGAACAATAGCAATGACAGCAATAGCATAAAATAGCGAGAACGTAGATGGCACAACTAAACTGATAAAGACGTGGTGTCTCTAATTACATGATTCCAAAGGTTACATTACGAAACTTGCATTGATCACAGCAATCACAGCATCACAGCAATCACAGCAATCACAGCAATCACACTTAAAAAATGTACAAAATCATTAATGAGTAATAGTTATGTAAACAAAACAAAGAAGAAAACAAGTTACAAAAGTAACAATGCTATCCTATTTTCATCACTAAGGTGCAGTTATTGAGTTAATTTATCAAACCTATTTCTTTTATATATGGAACTCCAAGGGTTTCCTGTGTGGACCAGTACAAAGAGGTTTTGGTGAGGTTGTGATACCACAAGAGCATGAGGAGACCAAAGAACGTTTGTATTTCTTCAAGGCATGTATTGTGCCACTTTGGATTGGTTTTTCAGGCAATACGCTGACTAGCATATCAGTTTGTTTTTTTGGCAATCATGTCAAAAAGTTCATCCAGCAGGAAGAGCTGCAGGAAATATTTTTCTTTGCTGTCCTTGGCAACTCTGCTTACAGCTCCAGGTCTTGTAGTGAAAGGAGTCACATTTATTGGAGCTAGATCTTGACTCCATCTGACTTCGCCATCCTCTTCATCATCTTTGAGAATTCTAACTCAAAGAGGTCTTCTTTATCAACAGCAGAAACAAAAATGTTGCTTTCATCGTCACTTTCAGCAATTTCCCTTGTTTTTTTATTTCTGAATCACTTGCGTCTGAAGACTCTGCCATTATGAAGATGCAGATGGCACTCTTTGGATTTTGGTGCAATAACAACGGAGTGCTGTGTGGCATGCTTATGCGGTTAAGGGTAAATCAGGTTTTTTGAAAGACCTCAAAGTGTCGTCTTTATGTAAAAAATGAACTGTACTTTCGGGTATAACATCTTTGCAAGCCACCAGTAGTGTTCTGAGGTGGTAAATAGCTATTGATTATCCTTTTACTGCATTAGATGCAGGAAATGTTCATAAATTGGTCTATGAGCTGCAGTTGTTGTGTTTGTTTTTTTTCTATTACCTCTAGCACTCCTTTAAGTTTGTCCTTGGCCCAGAAAGGTTTCCATGCTGTCATGGAAAAGGGCCAAGTTCCTTCTGTGGCACGTTGACACTTTAGGCGCACTTTCCTGCATCCATTCATTGACTTGTCCGTTCTCTGTTTCTGTTCAAATATATCCAAATGCTCAAACTGTTTATCTAGATTACCTTCATCTTTGTCCTTTTCTTTGTTGCTTTTTGATGAGTCTGATGAATGCCAGGAACTGCTTGGCCTGGGTTCTTCAATATGACTGAATGTTACAAAATCTCAGCAGCCCAAAACAGAATATATTTCTTTGAAGAATGAGTAATTCACCAATAGCATGGTGAGATAAACAGATTCAGATTATCCATGTTTATACTGTTTTGTTTGTTGATGCGAAACTACCTTATTTACACATGTATAATGCACACGTTTTTCTGTAAAATAAACCTTCAAATTTTCAGTGCATTTTATACATGGATCCCATTGTTTAGTCACATCGTTACTAGCATGAGATAAAAGGGAAACAAAAACAAAAGCTTTGAAGTAATTGGTTTTTATTTAATATAGTAAAATAAACTACCAATTAAAGGTTTTAATCAGTGAATATTTTAAACTGAGTATTAAATTTTAAGAAAAAGATGATAAATTAAACAACCTGTGAGTTTGTCAATCTGAAGTAATCAGAACTTTGATATGGCAATGAAACTTTCCTTTACAAAATGTCTAAGCTACACTGTGTCTGATGACTTAAGAATTATCCAGTTCACATAGCAGAATGAGAATCGTGCTGCTGAATGTGAGTTCAGTGTTAATGAAATGTCAGGCTCTGGTGAAAAAGTAAAGAAAACCTCAAGAAGATGACACGACTGAGGCGTGTAAACCTCAGAAAGAAACCTGAATGGCCAGAGTTGGAAATCAATCTGCTGGTATTGATCACCAAGATGAGAAACAATGGTTTTGCCATTCTGCCATCGTTAGCATGGCTGAAAGCCCTTGAACTTGTGAAGGATGAGAAGTACAACATTCCCAACAGACAGTAGTGGCTTCCTCATGATTTCATTTTTCCCATCAATCCCTGGAGACTTACTGAAGAGGGAAATTCTCTTGGCATGATGTACTCAAGCTCCACAAGGTAAAATTTGCCTGAGATAATTTACCTGGAGCAGAATCCAATTTCCCCTCAGAAGCTGTCAAGAAGTCAAGTTTCCCAATGGCAAAAGTATTTGTTGTAACCACAGCTAATGTAAGTTTTGTCAAGAGCCAACTTGCATAAACATTTTTGAGACTTTATTTAAATAGTACTTAGAATAATCACAATGACATAGTATTTTACATAACTTAATATGAAACCCGTTAGGAAACAGGTTTTAGTGTGGAAAACAAATATCACTTGCCCTCTTTCTCCATATCAATTTTGCATCCCTTGTAGATGGGATGATGGGAAGTACACATTGTGATGGAGGAAGATGGTAGAAAGAGGCAATAGTGGAAGTCATGTCAACTGGTATGTCTAGAATTGCAGCCACTAACAGGTAAACTTTAAGACCATTTGGAAGATTTACTTAAATAAAAAAAACTTTATTGGGCAAAAACTATAAATATATATAGAGACTAAATAAGAATATAAATAAATAGATAAATAAATAAATAAATAAATAGATAGATAGATAGATAGATAGATAGATAGATAGATAGATAGATAGCTAGCTAGCTAGCTAGCTAGCTAGCTAGCTAGATAGATAGCTAGATAGCTAGATAGATAAAGCCTAGAAGGAGAGGGTGTGAATCGGGCACTCAGACCCATGCGCCCACCCATCAAAAAAAAATTTATAATGATAAAATAAAGTTATTTTGTAAAATTATTTTTTCTGGATTGTTGGACGTAACTTAACATACATTTCTTGACTGGAAGATAGTTCTTATATGTCAGAGTTGTGAGAACTCCTCTGACTGACCATGGTGATTCATGCAGAAAATGTTTTTACTTATCCAGTCTAGTGATCAGCATCAACATCAACATGGAGGGGAAGTTTTTGGTCCACAATGCCAAGTTGAACCTGCTAATGCAATGATATAAAAACACTATGCAGAATTTCATGCTGGTAGAGATTGCTTTCATATATTGTATTTCTTGGAAAACAAAGGCCCTCTAACATTTCTGCTGCAATGGGATGTTAGTGTTCCAGAGGCTTCATTCCATGCAATTTGCAAGAATTTGAAGCAACTGACCAAACTTACTGTAATAGTGGCAGTGGCATTCTACACATTCTGGGACTCAGATATGATCAATGTCGATTTCAATCAGCAGTTAGCCATGATGATCCCGGTCATTCCAAGTGCTTTATCTATGAATCAAGAAATTCAAGTCTGATTGAAAGAAATCTTTCATTAATGATGCTTGGAAAGGAAGCAACAGCTAGATCCTTTATCCTGAGCAGCTCAGTGGTTTGGTCAATGTCATTATTTCGTTGGTTGCTTTCTTTCTCTGAATACTCATCCACCTGTAGGAGCTATCATGGACTGAAGAATTGCTTAGTGAAAATTATGTTTCTGAGGGAGCATAGCTATTGCCTAGTTGCTCCTGTGATTGTGAATATCCAGTGAGAATGGTGTTGATATGCTGAACTTTGAGGACAGCAATTGGTGATGTTTTGTACTAAGAAATTAGTTCTTAGCCCACTTTTTTTTTTGGGGGGGGGGCATTCTAGGTTGTGCTTTATTTCAAACAGAGTGTCCTCATCTGTTTGTGAGTAATTATTTGATTTACATGTTATTGGTTGGCTGTAGCTCCTTGAAAATGAAGTATGAATTGGTAATCTGATTGTGTGACCTGCATGGGAGGTGGAAAATTAAAAACTCAATTCTTCATGTGAAAAATTATGGAAAGAAGGCAGTGCTTTGCAGTTACTAAATTGATGCTCTGGAAGAGTGAACATCAATTCTACTAATCTAAATTGTTCATATTGATTACAAATACCTTCAGAAAAGGAATGGAAAATTATCGTGTTCAAAAAGGTTCATTAATTGCATTAGGAGAACGCAAGCCTAATTTCCAGAGTTTGTTTTCCTGTACATGGTTATGTGTAGAAAAACTCAACATTCCTGTAAGGACACCAAAACAGCCACCCTGCTTGACTTTTGCAGGGGCCCGTAAACTGGTACTGTTTAAGTCTATGCTGTAGGCTTTGCTATTTGTGTTCTCAGCATCGGATTTAAGTGAGTTTAAATGCTTTGACGATACTAGCATTTATCAAAATCTGAGGGAATTGTCCTTGTTTATTTTACTGGTATATGTTAATAAACACAACTTTGAATCACCTTGGCTACGGGATGTTAACCATGGGAACAGCTATATTTTTTATTGCACTTGCTGATTAGTGCCAGTCACGACAGATACATGTAGCTCAGTCTCAATCCAGTCCAATGTTGTTTGGTATCAGTGGAAAAGTACTCTGAAGGCAAAATCGATAAGAGTGAGCCTGAACCAAGGAATTGCAAATTATGTAAATACTGTCTAGTTGCATTCGACGAAGTGGAACGCAAACCTAATTGTGACCTGTGGCTTTTCAGAGTTGGTCTCCCTGTGCATGGTTATAGGCCAAAAAACCCACATTCCTGTAAGGACACCAAAATGGCCACCCTGCTTGATTTTTGTAGGGGCTTGTCACGGCCAGTAAACTGGTACCCTTTAATGCTAAGATGTGATAAGACATGTGGCGAACATGTGAGTATGTGAGCAGGCCATGTGAGCTCGTCTTTCTGATGGATCTTTCTTTGACTTCTTTCCATTCAGTCGCCGTATGCTTCGCTATCATGTGCTCTAAGCGTTAGATTTTAAATGCTTCGACGGTAGCATTTATCGAAATCTGAGGGAATTGTCCTTGTTTATTAACACGACTTGGCTTTGGGATGATAACCGTGGGAACAGCTACATTTTGATTCCATTTGTTGATTAGTGCCAGTCGTGACAGATAGCTCAGTTGTTATCCGGTCGAAATTTTGTTTGGAATCGGTGGAAAAGTACTCTTAAGGCAAGATCCATAAGACTACTTTATTCATCAGGGGAAATACTCGAATTAGTCGCAAGGAGTTTTTTAACAATAAATGACCACGCGAAACGACCACGTGATTGCAAATGCTAGCTTAGAATAATGTACATAATTTAAATATTCTATTAGCCGGCGAACAGGCTCCTGGTGAACCTGAACGAAGCGAGGGAGCCTGTAGACATTCTATTGATGCCGCCATTCTATTATACCAGCTCCTGGTATCATGATATGATTGGTTAAATCGCTGATTGTTGACATCTTTGAGATGAACATTTGACATATCTTTGTAAAATTGTACGACTCCAACGGTTCGTTACAATAGTGCATTTGCTGTTCTCTTTTAAGTCTCGGTCTCTTGACCTCTCGTTATTTCACAAGTGATTCTGAAGGGTACTTTATGCTCTGTTATGAGCAGGAATGCTAAATAGAAGCTAGTGGAGTGGAGCTGTTTGCTGGTGCTACAGCAATTTTTTGTAGAGGTCAGAGGCATGGTTTCTGGACTTTCCGCTGTTATCTGCTTGTTGCCTTTGCAGAGTTTGACACCTTATAATTTCTTTTGGCTCATTTCAGTATTGCAAAATATGTTTTAAGCTCTCTGAGTATTGGCTCTGGTGGGACAAAGTTAGGTTTGAAATATTCCATGAACATGTTGCCTACTTGCACTCTATATTATGACGCCCGGCCCAGCTATTTGATTAGCTCGATTAGAACTGTTTGCAAGTACCGAAAATGTAGCTTCTTGACAGGTCTAATTACCTCATTGACTGATTTGTTACTGGCTTATCACCAAGGGTGGATAGGCACATCAAAAACAAAGTCTACAGGCTCCCCTGTCCCCACCCCGATCACTTTGCTCTCATAATTCTTCTGTTTCGCACTTGCCGAAATTTTTTTTCTGTCCTCGTCAGCAGCCTGTTCGCAGGCCAAAATTCTATGAAACTTGAGAGTCTATAGAAACTGGCAGCATCACGCAATGTATCAACAAATTGTGACCTCTTCATTAACATGGACTTTGACACTATGCATATCTGACTGTAAAACCTCGGTTGAAAAAATGTTGATTTTAGCAATAGACAAAGGTTGAAAGTCAGCTAGTGAAATCATTTATTTATGGTATATACATATATTAAAGTGAGAGCGTTGAACGCACTCACATAATCTCTGATTACTACTAGTTTATTCATCAGGGGAAATACTCAAATCAGTCCCACAGAGTTTGTTTTAATGTGTACCTTATTCATCACAGGAAATTCTTGTATCAGTCGCACAAAGTTTGTTTTCGCACATTAAACGAGCACGTGATAGCAAAATAATCTTCAGCTTAGAATAATGTATGTACAATGTACTTTTACAAATTAGCTTTTTCGCTTGAACATTACCAGTTAATGTGGGAATATTTAGCATGAAATTTGAAGGCTGTAAAGGTAAATATTTTAGTTCTGTTAAACTTGTGAATCTATGGAAACTGATGCTGATACGTAACGTATGAACAAATCATAGTTTGTAGATCTTTGTACAGGAGACCTCTTAACCCTTTCATGTGCAGAAATATGGGTAAAATTCACAGATTTTGACACTTACACATTTTTTATCATATCTCACCAACTATAATGCCCAGAGACTTCATATTTTCAGACATAGTTGACAAGTCAATGCATTTTATTTTGATTGACAGATGTCATAATTTATGCGTAAATTACTGACTAATGACATAAATTATGACAAAAATTACAAAATATTAGATAATCATGCTGATAACATGTCCATAATATCATTTTGAACCATCTTTAAACATGAACAGTTGGTAAATACAGCATAAAGTATTTGTATTGAAATGTTCTAAAGAACAACATTTAAAAAGTTCATTGAAATTCCATGCAATAATCAAAGTTCTTTTCACTCTTTCTTTGTCACTGTCGCTCGCTTATGCAATCAAAGGAGCAGTTTCCTTACGGCAAGATAGACTAGTGACATGTCTAACAAAGTTTAATAGCTACAATTACTACAATTACAGCTACAATTGTTGATAACATAATTACATTGCATTAAATCATGAGATAAAACATTGAAACTTTGGTTTCTTAGGTTTCTGAGGTTGTCTTCATACAAAAAAAAAAAACAATGATACTCATCATGACATTGAGAATTACACAGGTGCTTGTTACATTGTCTACAGTCAAAGCAAGTTTCCTTTCTTTTAGCTCCATAAACCCCAATACAGCATTGTTCACACCTCCCCCTTTTCTTGATACCTAAGCTCACAATATTTACAGACTCATGACCAGGCACTCTTACAACTGGTAAAGCATACTGGGGGTTTGGAGGACCTGGTCTCATCTTGCATGAAAAAGTCCCCACTAACCCTTTGACAACCTGGGAACGAAACTGAACCTGGCTTAGAGGCTTCTGGTTTACATTTGGTGGATTTTGCAGCAATTTGAATGTTTGACAATAAATAATGTAAGCATTGACCATTGTCAAGTCAAGTAGAAAGTGAAAAAGGCACCTTCACCTTCTTGACTTTCTGTCAATAGCATAACTCTGCCGCAGCTGGTTAGACTTATCGACTGCACCCATGTTGGCATTGTAATCCTGAACACGTGGTGGAGAATTGGTTTGAACCACAGTGTAGCGGCGTCAGCTCCCATAGCGGAGAGATCTGTGAAACTAAAAGACTAAAGACTCACAGGTTCCACAAGGGTCAGGTTTATTGTGCCAACTGTTACAGCGATCCTGTATGGTAGGACGTGTTGGGGCGAACGCTCTAGTAGGTTCTGAGTTGTACAGCAATAACTGGTGGTTCCCGTCGAATTTCT
>Ga0126338_10002084_pt1 | contig 13508 bp, 5 predicted proteins | sample OrbCmetagenome_2_FD_92529 | JGI IMG/M metagenome (GOLD analysis project Ga0126338, IMG submission 92529) | Coral microbial communities from Petempiche,Puerto Morelos, Mexico - Orbicella C C metagenome | ecosystem: Host-associated > Invertebrates > Cnidaria > Coral | place: Petempiche,Puerto...
GGTCGCGGTCAAACCCTGAAACGATGGATACGGACACGGTGAGGCAAGATTCCAGCAATGGAAATGCAAACAAAATAGCCCGCGCCTATATATTTAACAGTGGACAACTATAGCAGTGCGGCACAACGTACATTGTTCGTCAAGAGGGGTGAGGGGGGAGTTTCAAGAAAACTAAGGCTGTCATTTCACCGAGTTCAAGTTTTATTTCGTTACGAGTGATCTCAGAAAGATTCACGCCCGTTTTTTAAAGCCGCCGTTTGCGCTTGCGCTCACGTTTTATCCAATTCAAAATCTTCTCTTGGCAGAACTCACCAGCCACACCTTTGTTTCTGTCTACATGTGAGACTTTGATTATTATATTTTATTAGGAGAAAGTCGAAACGAAGGAAATCAGTGTGAAACATACTTTCAGGAACACAGCTTAGAAATAAGACAATAAGATTTCGCTTCACCATGCAACATCAATAATGTTGATGGCATCGAAAATGGCGGAAGTTGACTAGGGTCTTTTAGGTTCATGATAAGTTCGACGTTTGATTCAACTGAGTTCGTCCGACTGAATTTAGATCGATCTAAATTTGAATTAAGTTCCACGTTTGACCCATCGGTCCAGCTTTACCCGTTTGGATGCAATTTAGTTCGTCTTATTTGAAGTTCGTCGTTTTATCCGGGCCTAAAACATTTCTCGTCCATTTTAGGTTCTGTATTAGACAAAAAAGATTAACGAAGAGAAAAATATATACATTGTTGTCCATAAAACGTTAAATTCATCTCAACTGACAACTGGAAAGGACAGATGCCAAAAAGGGACGTCGCTAGCTCATATAAACAAATGTTTCTTTATTATTTTCAAAAAATAAAAAATACTTTTTTTATAAATTATTTGTTTGATTAAAATTAAATAAATACTTTACTGTATAATCTTACTTGATATCATGAGAAGTTTCAAGCCACAAATCTACGAGTTCTATGTTAATGTATGACTGAAAGTAGACAAAAGAAACTTAAAAATTCGATATAAAATAAATTTGATGTAATACATTTATCCTTGTGGTCATAAATTGTTATATTATAGACCTTGTCGCGGTTTCGGGCACCATATCTGGTACTTTATAGTTCACCACTAAACGTTGTCCGATTCTCACTGGCTTAAACTGATCGCGTGACGCGACAGTGCTCATCGGCGCGGAGAGACACTACACTTCCCGTATGAGGAAAATACCCGGATGGATATTACTCGTCCATGAAAATTTTTCTGTAAACAAGCGGGCTGATGGAAAAAATTAAAAGATTTATTGATTTGCATTAAGTGGGTTTTTGTCTGTTTTCTTTTTCAAATTTTACATTTGGCTTTCACGGCTTTCATCTAAGGAAGTTAAAATAATTTAATATGATTTATGAACTGGCGCGCGAAAGAAAATTTAGTGGTGAACATTAAAGACATTACAGTGTTTACTTTATTGTTTAAAAAATGTTGGAAGTTCCAAAATAGTATAAATTAGTAGCTAGTTGTAAAATCGTACCGAATAAAAGGATAAGTAACAAATACGTACATATCCTGTTAACTATTACTAAATCAAATTTCTTCATCCAGCAAGCTCTACAGATCCAAGTCCTGTTCGATGTCTTCAAGATCTTCATCCGAGTCTGAGACAACTAAAAAGGAAAGAAATATGACTGAATTGAATTACAGAGAATGGAACCGAATGACAATATGAGTAATGAATAAGGAATTTACTGAATAACTGTTGTTGCTAAGCAACATGATAGATGATAGTCATTAACATTATCATAAGCTCAAATTCAGAATGTACTTTTAAACTGGGAGGTAGTGGTTTGATAGTCATGAAATTAAGGGCGTATTTCATAGAAGAAATACCATGCATCGGTATACATGTGCACATGCTCGCCGTGTTCGTAAATGACAGTTACTGATTCTTAGAGTGTTAAATGGTTTCCCGAAAGAAGAAAACAAAAGCATTTCAGTTTTTCTCACCTGTGGACATAACATCTATTTCTCCAAGTACCAATTGAAGTTGGTTTACTGTTTCTATCGAGTCTCGTCGAGGTCCTAGAAGAAAAAAAAACACTCACGATAAGAGTCATAACACATGAAGCAGTTTAAAAGAAACCAAGGAAGGCGTATTACCTTGTCTATTTTCCTCAGCACTTGGAGTCCTCGAGCCTTTATGGCTCACACTTTGTCGCCGTACTTTTATTTCTGGTAACTTAATTTTATTTTTTGTCCCAACATTTATCATTTTGTCTACCAACGTAGCTCTTTTCATGGCATTTCTCCAAATGACTCGTAACTTTTGTTTAGCGTGATGCGTGACTCCAGATTGCGTGTCTTCTTGTCCATCCTCAGGCAGACCATACGCGTGGCGTGACACTCTGGGACATTCTAATGCATTAATACTCACGTAAGATCTTCTGTGACGCCGTTCTTTGTCTTTAGAAAACCTGTCTCTTAACCGTTTAAGTTCTGATCTGTTCCTTGTGTCCTCTTCTTGTCTTCTTTTATACTCTCTCAAGCTGCAGTCTATTTCAGAGTGCAGAGTCTTAGTTTGCAGTGAGTCAATACTGTTTTTTAATCTTTGAGCTCTCATAGTTCTATCGGTAGAATTGGCATAGATTCCTTTGAGCCGCTTAAACAACATCGCTTCTTTTTCATTCATTGCGACAACTTCAGTTTTCTTGCGGGCAGACGTCAAGCCAGTGTTTGTCAAGGGACTTCGTCCTTTGGTTGTACAACCTTTTGAGTGGACATTTGTTTGTTGTGCACGAACTCCGGCCCAGCTCTTGGCCCAAGATGGCTGTTCTTTTTCGCTTACGTCGGTTCTAATCCCCACCTTTCTGTTTCCTGGACGAGTCTGGTCTTTGATCGGTGGAAGATTTCTAAGACGAATGGATTCCGAGGTGGACACCGCTCGTCTGTTATTAATACCCATTTCTAAAGTGGAAACTGTAAAGTAGAAATTTTACTTAGTTGCATGGCTATGAAAGGTAGAGACCACGAGAACCCGGGGGAGGACTCCCAGTTAAAAAGGACAGGCGTATTCGTCGAAAATTTTTTAAAAGAATCCCCAAGAGGTACCAAGATCCTGTTTTGTGGGCGTGGCTTGAAGGTTTTTTCACCCTTAAGAGGTACCAACTCTAAAACAACACAATATCTCCTGTCATATTTTTTTTTTCAGCTCAATACTCCAAAAGGTACTGCAAAAGCTCCTGCTTTGGACCTTTTGACGTTCAACACCATAGAGTTACCAAAACCGCTTTGTCGATCCCTAAAAGGCACGACGAGCACCCCAGTCCTTTTTGCATGTCCCCCCGGACACGAGAAGCGTCCCCCTTTTCCTTAAAAGGAACTAACGATAAACAGGGGCTGTACGCTCCTCGTTTAATAATAGTCAATACCACAACAAAATAACAGTATTCTGGTAAAACAGACTCTCACTTCGCCTGCTCAATTTAGCCCCATTGAGACTGGTGTCTGAGATTCAAGATAAAAAAAATTGTCTATCGATGGCAGAGCTATACAGTTATACGTGTAGCCTCTCTGGTTGTCTTTTATTTGCGCGCAGAAATTCAAATCAACCAATCAGAGGCATGGATCTCTATAGAGTTACGTCATCAGTATGGAATTCTTCGGGTCCAGTCTCACACTCTCTCGAGTGGGGAAAACTGAAGCGCGCAGGCGTTAAGTCAGGCCTTTGTTTCTTTAGTTTCAAGAGGCCAGTCCAGTCTCTGGTTCGGGGAAGCGAGATACTTGTAAGTACCAGCCTCAGAGAGCCATTCATTTAATTCACACATATTCCTTCTACAGAATAGGGTAATGAGTTCTAAATGCTGATAGCTATTAATGAGCGGGCGCTGGAAATGCCTGTACTACGAAACTAAACTAACCAAACTAAACTGGACTCACGTTAACCTTGTTCCTAGGCTGGAAGGAGAGGCAAACATAAAAAAAACCCTGGGAACAAGCTTGAAATAAACTAAATTAAACTTAACTAAGCTAAACTAAACTTCATTCCTTTTAGCCAAAAGGTTGTTGAATGCCAAATGTTATTAAAAGACACACGTAGTTTCATATTGAGGGGAGCTTCATGGCAACTTTGGTTATTAAGGAAAAAGAATGTTTACTTACGTCCAGCGGGTCTGGAGTTGAGCCAGCTTCTAGTGGCAGTGCCCGGCACGACCACGGGACGGTGCCTCTGAAACGACATCCAGGCTTCCCACGTTTCCTTCACCTGGTAGTTTTGGCAACTAAACGAGAGACAATTGTACGATAATCAGCTATTGGATGGAAAAGAATCTTACTGAGACTTGTTAAAAGACTTATTACATTTGAGATGGCTTAGCTATAACAACCTTCGGACGACTGAGGATAATAAGAAAATGTCGGGCGAAACAGTTGGGATGACCAAGTTTTTGGTCTGGTCTTATTCGGCCCTCTCCATCCTCACTCATACATCTTTTTCCATTTTAGCTTATGTTATTACCTCTACTTGCAATGATTTAGTTTTCAGTAGAGCCGAAAAAAAAGTAACAAAACCTGGGAGATATTAAAAAAAAACAGCGCTTGTCTTGTGTCTTGTCCAAAAGCAACCGATCCGAATTCTTCCAAAAGTAACGGCGTGGCATGAAAGCACGTCAATAATTTCAAACACTCTGACGCGAGCTTCAAGCTCGAAGCTCGTGCAAGATTAACTTAATAAAATAAAATGTCGAGCAACAGTTTGGTATTAATTTGTTTGTTTGCTTGTTTTATTCAGTAACAGTGTTTTTCCTGTTGAAGGTAAATTTGCACTCGACATACCGCGAAAACTGACTCGATCTATGTCCTGAAGAATGACGTCAATTAAATTGTGATCTATATCCACTTTCTTCCCAGAATGTGAACAGCACAAAGCTACGTGTACAGGTTATGAGAATACAGCAGCCGATCACTAAGGGCCAATTCTCTCGTTTATCCCAGGAAAGAATTGCATAACCCATGGCATGTTCGGACACATTTCCTGCAAATATTAATCACCGCCGATATTGCAAGCTTTTCACGAAGTACCCCGAACTTTGACCTTATTTCAACGTTATTTTCACAATGAAATGTGATAACATCCAAGTTATTCTTTCTCAATTTGTCCGCCGCAGGGTGTTAACTCAATCGAAACCACAATTACACTTCCTTGTAGTGTCAATAATAAAAATATTCACTTCTATGTGATATATACCAGTTAGTTACTTCACCTGTATTGTCAGTTTAGGGGATATTCCATATACCACTACGATCTTTAAGGCCTTCGTTTTGAAGGTATTAGCCTTTCTCCTACACGTAAAAACTAACTGGCTCCCGAGAATGTGTAAAATAAATGAGCGAACACTGGAATGGAGTAAATCGATTGGCACAGGAAATGCTCTGTAGCCTCTTCGTCGAGCGTACATTTCTATCTACTATATATTTTCTAAAATATACACTGAAGAACAGAAACTAGTGTAATTTAACAGATCTACCGAAATAATAGATTCCAAACATTGTAGCTATCGTTTTAAGCTCAGTTTAAGTCTTAAAGATAGCCACCTATATCAAACGATAAGTCAGGAAAAGTTTGAGAAAGAAGAAATTTGCATATGTCTGCTTTCTAGAACGTTAGCGATGCTGCTTTTCAGGGTTAAATAGGTTTTAAGAAAGACACGTTAAGGAAAAGAAATTCTTAAAAAAAAAGTAAAGAGAGCGATCATTTCATTTCCATCAATTTTCCGACAAACACACTAACACACTCATCTCACAATCGGAGACGAATGTTTGAATATTGTCGTCTTAGCATGTATTTGGTGCTCTAATGAAAGTTTAGTGCTTTTTGTTCTGAGTGAATGCAATTTTGCATGCAGTAATATTCTCCATACCTAGTAAAGCTGGCTGATATCTCCCAGCAAGGTTTCATAGCTGACTTTTCCCCACATTCTAACTGATAGTCCAACTTTAATGTGTAGAAATATCAACAACGAAATCAACACAATACTATATCTACGTCCTCGCATTGTTAGTAAATAATTTACCGTAATGTCTAGCTATGTGTTTAGTATTATTTGTTGATATTCCCAGAAGAACAAACATTCTTGGACCACTTCAAAGCAGAAAGCAAAGAGAAAGAATTTTCCTCAGTCTGAGAACTGCTTAAATCCGCGAGGAATTGTTATGATTTTAGCTCAAAGACTGAAGCAACACTCGCTTGCTTGGATAATCATTTTGCAGTTCAATAATCTCAAATTATTTCAAGGATTTACCTTTGAAGATTTCACGAATCATGGTGAACAAACTGCCTCATTCCGAGCTTTCCAGATAACTTCAAACTCCAATCATATGAAGGCCAGCTCCCTCAGAGCAGCTCGCTGCGTTCTTAGTTTTCGCGATGAGCCAAAAGAAACCCTGTTGTCTTTAATACTAAATATACATCACTTGTATTTATTCAGCAATAAGTGTTTGGGATCCACGCAACGGGGTCAAACAAAGAAATTTCACCGAGGCATGCAAATTAGGAATTATTACAAACAATTACAATCACTATACGTGTACCATGATTGACCCGTGATTGTCTTGCCGCTTGGCTTGACACAACGCTCATAAAAGCACCAATATCATAGTTCCCAAAAGGATTCATCGCTAAAAGAGCACGGCCTGATGAGTTATATGGCGTAATTTTAACAAGAAAGACCGAAGTCTCGCGTTTTATTTTCGTGCGACAACTTTTTTAATTTCATAACAGCGTTTAGGCATATCTACCCCAGTATCAGGCTGTAGCCATGCTATTTCAGGCCCAGTTTTAACGTTGCTGCCCAATATACGCCATATCGTATTATTTTAAACAGGTTTTATCGAGTAATATATACCATCCACTGTATATTGTTTCTCAGTCAGAAATAGAACTGCAATTTGGCTTACACGGTGACGTCAAAAGGCGTTCTTGTCGATTAACTTGCTATTTTTGACATAGCCGGGGCCAACAACTTTTCACCCAAGTTCTTTTTCTCTCTTTCGCTTTTTGTTTAGAGCAAAATACACCTAAACAAGAAAAACTCAAAGCCGTGATTGGTGAAATCGAGTAACCCAATTCTGGAAATCTGAAGGTTTCTGTTGGCTTCCTCAAAATTGCCTGTCTCAATGTTTTCACCACCGTGTAAATTTTAATTTTCGGAAGTTGACAGAAAAGCTAACGAATTAATCTGTCCGGATTTGCTTGCGACGGCTCATATGGGTTTTCAGCTGCGAATTACCTTCCTAATGTTAGCTAACCAATAATCTTTCCTCCTCGAAATATCTTGTTGACAACTACCACAATGGCCAAGATAAAATACGGTCAAAGGTTCTTATGAAGTTTAATGCGAATACAGTTGCATAATTGCATACAGTCTGCCGACAGAGTAAAGCCGGATGTGTATTGAGCCACATTAAAAGCACGAAAGATCTCTCTTTTTTTCCAATTTTAGAGGGAATGGATTAATATAACCATCGGAGAAGTAACACTGAGGTGCAACTAGATCTCGCTCGAAATATAAATTTTCCTTACCCTGGGCTCCTGTCGCCACTGATTACCTTAGGTTTCTTCTACTATCAGGTCTGAGAAATTGGAAGTTTATCAAGACAATATCTCCTTCAGAACTCATTTATCTGTCTGCTCATTGTAAAGAGAGAATGGCTGTCGATCATGTTAGCTAAAATAATTCGTTAGCTTATAGCAGAACACACAATGAATTTAAAACGCTTGTTTCATTAAGCGTTTATTGAAATTATTGTAATGAAGTGTTTTGCAAAACAAGGGTTTCTTTTTATACCGTAAGACGTTTGTTCTCAACACTGCTCAAATCGGAGGCATGTGGAGAGTCTGGTAAGACCTGGTACCCAACGCCGCTACTGAAACATGACAAACTCGATTCCTCTAAAAAACAAAGTTATCAACTTGCAAAGAGATAAAAGTCCACTGCAATTATTTGATTGGTAATACCACATTACTACCTTCGAGGTTGAGAAATGGAAAAAAGTCGCCGAATTCTTGGAAAACTTATAATCCTGTGGAACAGATCCTGCAAGAATGAAATTTTGGTATCTCCGTGGCAAGAATACAGTTATGTTGTAGAATTCTAACTGATCCGTTTTGCTGGTAGTAAAACTTCGCTCACAGGCTGCTAAATCTGCTTACCTTTGATGGCAAACTATTCGCATGGCAAAGGCCCCTGTTTTCTTCTCCATTTATACATATAAATCATTTTACAAAACATCTTAGCTAAACTGCGTACACAACCGGGACTTGCAATCGGATTAACACTTTCAATACCATTATCGGGACTTCAATGTTTGTGTCTGGGGGTTTTTGATGGGGATTAACGTAGAAACGTCGTGACTGGTTTATTATTTTGATTTGGTATTAAAGATCACGATGTTGTGTCACTATATTTTCTTATTGGATCTCTTTATTTCTCTCTTAGCACAAGAGAAGTCACTGTACAAGTTAGTTGTCATAACATGCATGATCTTTGTCCAATCCTCTTTGAAAAACAATTTTCTTTTTACTAGCTCCTGCACAAGACAGACTTCGCAATTTTGTCGATGCAACTTAATAAGTATTTGACATTTAAGCCTCCTAACTTCTCTTCATGTTTGAATAAATGCCGGAATTTTCCAACATGAAAGGATTTTGAAAGAGCTCTTTACAACGAATTTTATAGGGATTATCCGAAATGACCTCTGCCAAAAGTTCAAAATGAGCTGACAACAGTGATTAGGAGGATATCTTGCTCAGATTACTGAAAAAGACCGACAAAAATTCCGGAAATTTAAGTTGGAAATCTTTAACGGTTCGGTTGTAGTGCTTCGAGATATTTCGTGTTTTCCTCTCCAGTTCCCAGTCCTTTGTGAATGACCACATGTTTGAAGCCGGCACAAATTGTAAAGCGGATGAACGAAGCATTTTTCAAAGGGAAGTCTTTGCTTCCGGCACTGATAAGCGGCCGTTATATCAAGAACGAAAAACATTTGTTTCCTATTTCCGTAGCTTCCTTTCATACTCGTTTCCGAGAAAAGGGTACACTATACTAACATATTTCGGAATTTGTTAAGAAAATTCGTTGTAACAGATTCGTCGATTTTCTGTGTCAGTTAAAACAGCAATCTCAGAAAAAGTTGAACTTTCAAACGATTTCCAATGAAGTCTCTGCGGTGTCACAGTGCATCATTGGGCTACGAAAAAGTTTGATGGAACTATTGATACGAAGCGTGGCTAAAATGTTATTTCAAGCTGTTATTTCACCTCTACAGATCACATATAACCCGCGCGTGAAATCTCAAGTAAGGTTGTAGAAACAAACACGCTTTGTCAACAAAGGCTGTAGCATTAACCTCAGAACGCAAGGGGTTTCTCTTATCATGGGCAAAAGAAGGTCTGCGCTCTCTGGCTATGCTCGCATCAGTAAAAACTCGTGAGATCTTGAATATAGGAAAAACTGCGATCGATAAGCGATATGTGCACTTATGAGGGAATATCGATGGCATCTGTTCTGAGAGTCGATCTTTGTGGATAGAAACAATCAAAGAAGTACAGCTTTTGTTTTGAAACAATAACGGGTACATGTAAATCACATCTGTTGTGAATGACTTGCGAGAACGCACAACACAGCCGACAGATCATGACTTCTGCGAAGAGTACTGTTGACAATTTCAGTTCGTCGCAAAATCTGGCAAGCAATTATCAAAGCAATAATCTGAAGCAGGGTTGTGTTAGGTCAACATAATCACTTAACGATGTCTGAAAATTCAGTCAACTGAAAAAGATACGATACTCATACATACATTTCAATCAGACGGGATCGTAAATTGCAACGCTGAAAGAGCACCGTGAATTCGACAATATCAACGTTTTATTATCCAACTGCAGCGAATACCGTCCGAATTTATAGTTATTTATTTTATTTGTACAGTAGAAAACCTGTTTGCCGGACAGGTCGGGGCGCGCATGCAAAACTGTCACACTCTCCCTCTTTCCATTGATAAATTTATTGACTACAGCAGTAGGATAATAAATCTCTTTTTAGACGTTTTAGTGTGTACTATCGCTTTATATTTTTACTCGTTGTTTGTATTTTGACGAGCCCGTACAACTCGTAAAATACACAGCGATACTACACACCAAAACATCTAATAAGATATACATATTTGGAGGAAAACAATCAACTTACTTTGAATGCACTGAGATGGACACATAAGTTCTTGGTCTTTGACTTTCTGTTGGCATTTTTTTCTCAGTGTATCGGAAGCTGGATTCGACTCAGTCTACCAAATCACCTTGAAACTATGATTGGAACTTACGAAGCCCATTATTTCAAGACTACAGCTGCTAGTTTCAGGCGAAAGAAAGAAGAGCCACTACGCGAGTTTTCCACGTTTCTGTCAATGCTAATGAAACAGGACACGGTGCTTGAGTGGAATACAGATCAACTGGCACGTTTTACCTGACTGCGTTCACACCACAAGTGAATCAAATGATTCACATTTCCCCTTGGGGAAGTATGTACTTGTAATTGTGTCCTCTGTTGCTAGGTAACGCCTAAATGCAACCTAGCAACGAACAAAATCCCAGGGGTACCAACGCTATTTAGAACTTGAATGCACAGTTTTGGGCTGCCTCAGTGCCCCGTGATTGTAAAAAATAAAGCAAAACTGCATAGTCTTTGGTGAAATCGCGTGATTAAATATTCGAGGTCGTGACACCGCCTCGTTTTTAATAAACACCCAGCCTTGATGTGTAAAATTGATTTTCCGGTCTACTGTAGCTTTCTTGGGCAAGTAATTACCAAGCCATTTTATTGACAAACTCGAAAGTACCTTACAAAACTCATGACAGCTTTGTTTGTGTTTCTTTTTTCTTGAACGTTTGAGCAATTAACGAACCAAGCCTTGCAATAGTGAACAACGAAAGAACACAAAGAGTTTTCATTTGAACAGACAGATGGCGGAACGACATTATTTTTTAGTCAGAGAGGTTCGTGCGCCAAAAAGACTAATCAGGGCTAATTGCACATGAGATTCCTCTCTGGCGTGAGAGATAAGACGACGCTAAGTCAACGTTACTAGAGTTTCATTAGACTGTAATACGAACGTTTTGAAACAGTGTAGTAAGCAAACAAACGACTTAACGATGAAAAAAATCAAGGGCAAACATGCCAAGGGTTGTTTTGAAACCGTAAATTGCAAAGGCGTCATTCTGGTAAAAGAGGAGGAGATTACATGGATTAGCGCTAATGCTCACGACAGACCGAGAGACCGATAAAATGTAAGAGATTTTTTCGCCGTCCTTCTCGCACGATACATGTTTTTTGAACAAAAAAAAAGCCGGACCTGAAAAAAAATCGTCAAGGAGCAGAGTTAAAGCGCGGTTCGCTCTCCACCGCGCTGCAAACAAATTCAGGTCTAGCTGCAAATCGCATTGCAAAAGCCATTTCAGTGCGAAGGGTATAACCTAGCGTCAAAACGGGCATTGTTCAGACGGAAGAAGAGACAAATCGGAAGTAAAAGAACACGCGAGCGTTTACTTAAGGAATGGTTGACAAGGTTTTTGTAAATGACTGCCTAGATTACATGAAATTCCATCTTATTCTCAAGATGACAGCTTACCGCAGATTTAATGTACGTTTCATTCTTGCACGCATACAAGCTGCGGAAGGAATCTGAACAGAAGAAACACAGTGTTCATGATGAGGCTCGTTAGGTTAGCCAGGGCAGTCGAACCAGGCGTAAAACGGGGAAGACGGGAGGAAGATCGGAAATGGAACTGAGAGGGTGGGGAGACGGGGAGGGAAAACGGGGGTCAAAGGAGGGGGCTGGGAGACGGGGGTGGAAGGAGGGGCCCATTCCATGTTTACACCTACAACGCTGGTTACGTCAGATTGAAACGCGAGGGTGTTAGCCTATACACTCTATGCTGGTACTTGTTTTCTTTTAGCGAAATCTTAGTGTGCTGGGTTGATATAGTACAAAAGTACAAAAAGAATAAAGGAAGACAAGTCATTGAATTTTACAGAACGTTGTTATAAAACTTCTCAGTTACGAAACAAGAGGCAGATTGCTTACAAAGAATTCTGAAGTATGGACAAAGATTTCACGATGTCTAATTGGACGGAATAAAATGAGAAATTGACCACCCATCCCCTATCCCCTCGAAACCGGCCGTTATCAAATAATTCGCGCGAAAATCAAGTCAAATCTGGGGTTTTATTAACCAAGAAAGCCTGTCAACTCGATGCGTAATAATGTTTCCATAAATGTGCCGACAACTTGCTTTGAAGCGAAAACGCACCGAATGACATATTAAAAACAGTATGAAGATAGCTGGCTACGATTTTAAAAATCTAAATTCTTAAGTGGCAAGGGGGAAATGTACCTCATTTGCTTGTCCTCAATTGTGTCATTTAATTGAAGTCATGGCTCTGTTCCATGCGGGCAATACTTTACAAACAGACACTAATGAACAAATGAAATGGACATAAGTCAATATCAGGTACTACTGTACAAAGATGGTGAAACCATTTGTGTTTTAAAATTTCAAATATCTAAACACGCCTGCGACCACTGAAAAACGCAGTGTTACAAATTAGCTAAATTTAAAGTTCCGATAGAATAAAACTCATTCCTTTTATCCCTAACAATGAAGTTTTCCTACCATCTGAAAATACCTGCTGTCGTGTAAAAGGGCCCGGATTTATTGGAGATTAATGACTATGTAGGACCTCGTAAACAGTAGTAATCGCATAGATCAATAAATGCACAAATTGTGTCTTAAATCTGTACTTGTAAAGGACCTCTTTGAGTGTGTGAGGTTAACAAGATTTAGCTGCATACCCCAAGAGAAAAATCAACGTGATTCTATCGCTAAAGGGATACGGGAAAGAAGGTTGTGAAATAGGTACAAAACGTTAATTTCTGGGAAACCCGTGACATGGCGGTATAGGAAGACTGGAACGCAGCCAGAAATAACGCCGAATGTTCTTCTGGGACTTTTGTTCCATTCCCAAAAGTTTGAATTTTTACATTTGCTTCTCGATACTCTTTCAAACAGTCGCCGTGATTCATTCGACAGCACACCATCAAATGAAACAAGGGAGAATTTTTTTTCCGCGAGAAAGCGTCGTTCAGCGTCGGCCGGGCGGGCATGTGACAAGAAATTTTTCAAAAACATTGACGTTGATATAAAAGGTCTCCGACACAATCAACACTCTCAGGTAAAACTGCGTAAAAACAAAATAGCAAGGTCCCTGATGGAAAGTGTTTGGGGTGAAATTCTAACTGTCTTGAGTGTTGGACACAAAACCTTTATCAGAAGAAATATTTCCCAAAATGTCTGACCAGAATTTCGCTTCATCAATCCAGGGAGTGAAATTCAGTACGTCCAGTAATTAATTACATCCAAGATGAGTGGCCATCAAACAGATTGTTTGATTGACAAAGTTTATGTCAAGATATA
>Ga0126338_10002086_pt1 | contig 13507 bp, 10 predicted proteins | sample OrbCmetagenome_2_FD_92529 | JGI IMG/M metagenome (GOLD analysis project Ga0126338, IMG submission 92529) | Coral microbial communities from Petempiche,Puerto Morelos, Mexico - Orbicella C C metagenome | ecosystem: Host-associated > Invertebrates > Cnidaria > Coral | place: Petempiche,Puerto...
AACGTCCAAAATTTTATGCGAGTGATGTGTCGCGAAAAAGCTCATCTAGTAATTGTTTTAAAATCTATGTAGTTGTGTCTTTGCAGAGCTCCCTCGAAGGCTTACAGAGAAAAAGAGGTTCGGATACAGTAAGTCTTGTCCGATGTTCGTAAGTTGGCTTAATATTTTGAAGCACTGCTTCACGTAATAATTTTGGGAATTTGCCCCTTTCATCTTTAAATCTGAGACCTTGTGTGCCTCTCTGGCGCAAGGATTGAGGTGAAGGTAATCTTTAAATCAGCTCGATTACGATAACGTACGTAAGGGTGAGATATGAGGATTTATACCATGCCATAGAAAATACTACAATAAATATAATAACTGAAAAACACTCTCATTTCCGTTTTTAAGCTCGATTTCCACCGCTTTCTCGAGTCCAGGCTCCTTTCCCCAACAACGACTGGTAATCGACGCTATTCTGTTTTAAGTGGTATCTTTTAATTCAAATTTTCTGACGAGCATCTGCGACCTTTTCATATGGGTGAACCCCCAGGACTGAAAGATTTATCATCCCGTAAGGCACAATATCGTACTCTTGTCCAATTACTTTCATCTGTTCATTTCCCAGAGCCTTCGATCCTTCTCGCCAGGCTTAATAATGATTTAAAAAGGGTCGAATCCCGGGGGTCGAATTCGCAAACTTCAAGGCTGCATGTAAATTGCTCGTAGTTTGTAAAGATAGTTTGACTATCAAGCGATTCTTTCTCACGTTTTTGTTTCTAAATTTCAGGCTGGCATTGGGGAAATTACATTTACAAGTTTATTCCTTTACCGTGGAGCGCCTTAAGCTGGACTGAGGCCGAGCGATACTGCAAGGAAATGGAAAGAGGGCATCTGCTTAGTATCCGAACACTAAAAGAGAACCGGTGGGTGACCAGCAGAATCCGACAAATTCGTCGGGTACTCGGCTTCTCGAAGTTTTGGATCGGAGCGTCGGACATTGGCCATCAGGGAGTCTACGAATGGACAGAGAAGAACAGCGCGGTGACCTACACAAGGTCAGACACTGAAGTACTTGCAAATGTTGTTGTACTTGAAAATGGCAGAGGGAGAACGAGCGAACTAACGCTTGATCGGGCGATCGAGCGAGCAAACGAACGATTGAACAACGAACGAACGAACGAACGAACGAACGAACGAACGAACAAGCGAACGAACGATTGAACAACGAACAAACGAGCGCTATAACGAACAATTGATCGGACGATCGAACGAGCAAACAAGCGATTGAACAACGAACGAACGAACGATTGAATGAACCTTGAACGGACGAACGAACGAGCAATTGAACGAACGAGCGATTGAACGAACAAAAGAAAGAAGGAGGGCAGGACGGAAGGATGGAACTGGAAGGGGGGAAGGAAAGAAGCTGAGAAACCAAATGTCAGGGGCATTGGTAGGGGACGTTTCTTAGCTAATTGTGTCTTCATTCCGTAAAGGTGGGCATCCGGCGAACCTTCATTTTTCGCTAAGAATCACAAGGAGGATTGTGTAGCCATTCACGCTGATCCTGACTGGGGGAAATGGAGTGACGAAAGCTGTGTAATGGAGACACCTTTCGCTTGTAAAACAAGACGTAAGTACGAAATGTCAGGTTCTAAATAATCAACTTGGCAGATAAAAATTCTTGCCGCTGGTTTCCATAGAGTAGTGACTGGAAGTCAGAATTTGTTAATTAAAAGCGTTTACTGTACATGTGATAATTCCATTATTCTGCTGACCTGTTTATTTGATTAGGAGGAGAAAAAAGAAGCTGATAACATTTGTGGTGATCAACAGCCCAATTCATATTAGATCAATGCTGTACGTACCCGGATATTCTGATAGTCATGAAAAGCACTAACCTAGTTTTTGTTATCATCTTAGTTTTTTGTTCAAACGGCTTTTAAGGTGCCCCCTCTTCCTGGTCGAGGGTCTGTTGAGAAATATATAGAGAAGTAAATTCGCGTTTCAAAATTATTAACTTCAACGTGATAAATAGAAGATATTATATGGCCGCGCTGAGACACGAAATTTCTCTTCGAGTGTTAAAAAAATGTTTCACGAGTGAGCACAGTGAGCGGGTGAAATATTTTTCAACGCGAGAAGATAAATTTGGTATCTCCAAGCGCTCATGTAATGTTCTCTTCATTACATAAACACCAATAAAACACCAAAACATTTCACTTTCGCTGTGAAAGGCGCAGTTTATTATGTAACCATAGCATAGTGACCTTTTCACCCGGGAAGATAACATGTTATTTTCACGTTTGAAGATGTCAAGTTTTCGCGCGAAAGCTCACCTGGTATTTCATTGGTGTTTTTTTATTGTAATAATAACAGTTTCTTTCCAACCAGATCGTTTCCGCTTTTCATTGTTTATTATTCTGTTCCAGTGTGTCAAGGGAAAACAGACTTAGCATTCATAGTAGATTCGTCTGGATCGCGCGGAGAAAGCAACTTCCAGGAAGCCAAAAACTTTGTGTGGACTGTGATCAGGGACTTTGAAATCTCGAATAACGACACGCTTGTTGGTGTCATTCGCTATTCCACGCGAGCCAACGTGATTTTCGACTTTCAGTTCAGCGCTGACAACAATGTCCTCCTTTTGAAAGAGACAATCGATAACATCCCATACGCAGAAGGGGAAACGAAGACCGAGCGAGCCTTGCAGCTAGCCCTTACCGACCTCTTCTCAGTCAAGGGAGGCTCGAGGCCCGATGTTCCCAAAATTCTAGTTGTAGTGACCTTTGGAAGATCGGACAACGCCCTCGGTGTGGCGCGAGCGTCCATGGCGTTGAAAGAAAACCACGTGACCGTTTTGTCGGTGGGAATCGGCGAAGAGGTTGACATCGAGGAGTTGATGTTAATGGCGTCAACCGCTGAAGATTTGATTACTGTGAAGTCTTTCAGTGCGCTAAAGAAGCGGGTGTCAAGAATCAGGGATAAAGTCTGCGACGGTGAGTGAAAGTATTGCGTTACACATTGCGTTACACCACACCGTAAAACTCCGATTAGCAACCCTCCAAAAGTGATGCCTTTTTTTAACGTCCTCCTCCCCGTAAGTAGCGATGTCCTACAGCTAACTTCATTTCTCATTTCTCGACAATGGGGCAAAGTTTTGTTATAGTGTAAGTTATGTTGCACGTGAAATTTAGGACCAAAAAGAACTGAAAACAACTGGACAAAGAATATAAGCAGACAATCGAACATTTCTCGCTGAAGTTTCCATTATAGGAAATTTTCATTTTAAACTAGTTTTCCCCAAGGGAGGGAAGGTAGAAAGGGTAGAAAAGAGGTTTAATGCTTCTTAGATGGATCAACCAATCATACAGGCCACGTTTCCAAACTCGAGTAGTGTTCCCAATCGATATCATTTTTTCTTTTCAGAAATGGTCGAGAATCAAAACAGGGACGAACTTGACGAATATGAGGACCAGAGAAACAGGGATTATTGACAATGGAGAATTCTTTATTAGTAATAATTCTAAAAATCTGTTGTAAAAATATACTAGAAAATCCTTTTTATAAAACTAACATGATATGTGAATTATTCTTTTGCTGTTTGTCACAATTATTAATATGATATAAGGAGTTTTTGTAGAGGCTAAGTGACTAATGGTTGGCGCGCTTGGACTCTTGATCGATTGGTCCAGATTCACACCCTGGGCGGGGCCATTGTATTGTGTTCTCAGGAAAGACACTTTTCTCTCACAGTGCCTCACGCCATCCAGGGGTATAAATGGACGCTCCAGTGAATTTAATGCCGGGGGGAGGGGTAGGGGTAACCCTGCGGTGGACTAGCATCCCACCCAGGGAGGAGTAGAAATACTCCTAATGCCCTCATGTTGACATAACGCCTTTTTGCAAATGAACCCTCCTCCATGCCAGAAACAAGTATAACGCGAGCATAAATCAAAGTCACGAAAGAGAGATCACTGGGCATGGTTGTAATATATAGTAGAACGCTTACTACAGTTCAACCAGAAATTCCGAAACTTTCGAAACGAAGGTGAATGGTAAGGAAATTTCTGTGGAAAGTTTCAGGAAAATCCGAGAATTGTTATATTTCCGAAATGCTAACCATTTAACCAAAACTTCCGAGAAATTCCGGAAGGAAAATCAAATGGAAAGGAATTCTAGGTCAGAAGTTTTCGAAAACTTGGTTACACATCACGAGATTGGCATTACATTAGTGGATAAATACAACCTTCACACAAATTTATTGAAGACAACACAAACAGAAAGAGATGAAACTTGAACATAACCATAAGAGTGTTCGAATCCTTCGTAAGAAAAAAAGATGGTGACTGGTACATTCACCCATAATTCTTAGCGCACGAAAACTTTAACAACGCTCATAAATAGTTCACAAAAATTCTTACATCCTTAAACTCAGCATACACAATGTCGTAAGCACAGGGACAAATGTCAGCGTTAAAATATGCCCTTTCCTTGTACTTTATGGGCTGTGCAAGGTTCGCACGGTATTGTGGCAAAATTACTGCCGCCATCTTTTCTCCTACAGAAGGATTTTAAAAATCTACATTTTATTACAATGCAACGAACTCATTCTTCCATCAAAATGCAACATAGAGTATCTTGATATCCCAGATATTTACAATACATTGTTAATCGTCATAACTTTTTTTCATGCCTTCTTATTCTGTGAAGACCACACAAAGGCAGTCTGAGTCTGCTTTTCTAAACAATTGCCATCAATTGGCAATTAACGCCCTCCAGATCTTGGGATTAAGAGGTTGACTTATAAGCAAAGGTGACGATATCCAATAAGACAGTTCAATTTCTTTCAAATAATCTCTTACAAAGTTTACAATGAGTCCTTAACTCTTAAGCCCAGAAATTGGTCGATACAAACTGAGCTCAATAAATTATCTTGAGACAGTTCAAACTCGAGCTTTAATAGCTTAGGTAAATAGATTATTCCCTGTGTAGGAAGTACGCGTTGTTCCCCGTGAGGTCTCTGTTTGGTCAAGAGACATATTCAAAAAAACAAGTTCAACTTTTTTGTCTGCTCTATAAATACACAAAACGACTTTGATGTTAAAATCTCTTCAATTCATTAATTTTTGATCAATGCCCGTGTTTCTAAGTCATTCTTCCGCAACTAAAGAAAAATAGGCACTCCTCTAGAGGCCAGTATCATTTAATTCGTATCGCTCAAAACCACAATGTAAATTCTTTCCTGGTAACTCTAATAATTTAAATTTCTAACTGTTTGTAAGTTTACTCCAGTGACTTGCCACAATGACTACAAAACTTGTCTCCGACTTTGCTTGAGAGCCCACAATACCCACAGAACCTGGATCCAGGCTGCGGTGGTCCATTTCTCTGCTGCTGCGCGGAATTGAGCGACAGAAGAGCTGATGAACCAGGCCTGTTGAAGAAATACCCAGCCACTACTGGAAACTGGAATCTATCTGCCATCGAGGGGCTTAGTTCTGGCGGGCTGCATGAATGGATGGGTTGAAACGCGCTAGGCGTACCTGGGCTTTTGTCACAAGGACTCTTCAGCGATTGCGCTTGCGCGGGTAGAGGTCCCGGATAAACATACGGTGGAGACTTTGCAATGGGAGAGAACGCTGACTTTGTGCTTCCATCGCAGGATAGAAGCGGGCCCGAACCATACCCTCTAAGGGGAATTGGCAAAGGATAGGGTCGCGGGTTGTTCTCGGGGAGAAGCGATTCAATAGCTTTGACTACGTCTTCTTCACAAGCGCCAAGAATCAGCTCTAGAATAGCTTTACTCTGGTGAGGAAAGATGCGCTGAAGTAGTTCTAAAGAGGATTTGAACGTCTCCGTCTCTTTCCTGTGGGGGGAGAGGCGTGGCACTTTTGAGTGCACGTATTCAGGCCCCTTATCTTCGTCGCTGGCGGATCTCTTCCGGTTGTCTTCAGCATCTGAAAATCGCTCCTCCTCAAAGCTGACCGGGCTGACTGGTTCTTCTTTTATTTTGACCTCGTACGAGTCGTTGCATTTGGGCTGAATTGGCCTCGGTGGTTCTTGTAATGCTTCCTTTTCGGCTTCTGAATGTACATGAAAGAATATAAGAACGATAGAGAGAGTAAGGCGCAGTAAGTAGAGTTGATTTTAGCGGGTTTAGTTTCAGAACTTGATTAATTAAAATTTCAACTCAGTCGTAAAATAAAAATAACCCAGAGGATATTGCGTTATTCAGAACATGTTAATGGAGGCAAAGAATAGAACAGACAATTTTCAATCAGTTCAAAAAAAGAAAAGAAGAGAAAAGAAAAAAAAAAAAACAGAACCGATATTATCATCACAATAGAGTGCATTTCTTCCCAGAGCTGGTATTAAAGAAAATTTTATGAAGTGTTAGCAATTTTCTTTCTTTTTCAATCAAACGAGCTGGCAATTTTGGAACCAGCCTTCTTTGATAGACTTACTTGCTGACAGGTTTTTTTCAGCATTAATTTTAGCCTTTTTGTGAGGGCGGGGACCTGTTAGTGACTTAAAGCAACGAAGAAAACAATTTCCATTTGGCTGAAATCGAATTACGCAAGTGGATGTAAATTGCGTGGGACTCAATAGAACGCAAAAAGCTCGAAGTGTCTTGGTAACTTAGTAACCGAAACATTTCTTCGCAGAATCTCGCTAACAGAAGAAAAAAAATTCTTCTTAACCTTGACTGCATCGTTTATTTGTTCCCGTATAAGAGCTTCGCAATTAGAAAATGTAACCCTTATTGAAAACTTTATATTTTTTTGTTGTTCACTCGAGCGCCAATTCGGCGCTGCATTTAAGTGAATTCTGTAAAACTGTGCTGGGAAAACGCTGAAATTTCCACCCTCCTCCAATGCACTTATACATTTTCTTTGTTTGGAGATTGGGGAATGATCATGAAAGAGAGTGGATGTGTTTACTCTGCTTAAGCTCTTATCTTTGTTTCAAATTTTAACACAGTTGAAAACTCTCTTGACACGGAGCGAAAAGCTTCTGGAATCACACATTTCACGGCAAACTCAACACTGTTGAACTGATCGAAATTATCTCGCAAAAGCTTTTAAAGTATACAATTTCTATCACTTGGAGCTAAAAGGAACATTTAACTAATGTGTGTAATGAAATCGCTTTTGAAATGAGCAAGCAATTTTCGTAACCAAAAAGAAGGAAAATACAGAGCCGAGCGAAAGAGTTTAACGAAAACGAAAATAATTTGAGCCATTACATTCGGGCGTAAACTCTTTGCGTATGAAAACGTTTTCTGTAAGTGCCAAGAAATTTTATTAATGTAGGCCTTTTGTAAGGGGCTTTTACCATTGAAAGAAAACTTTTTTGTTCCAGTTTGGGACACAATGGAAGATTTAAGACACGACGGAATTTCTGTCGGAAGCGTTTCACGGACAGTTTCGAAAAAAAAAAAAACTTTACCACGAAACTTCGGTGCACGGAAAGAAAATGCTCCAAACAGTACTTCGGTTTGTTCTACTAGTCGAAAACACAATACCGAAGAAGATGCACTGATTTACAAAAGAGAAGAACAAGGGGTAATTAGTTCTTATGTTAACCATGTCTACATATTTTATTCATCAATTTTAAACGTTGGCAAGGTTCACGGAAATTGACGGGATTCCATTCACGTCCATTTCACTCCGTGCGCAACTAAAAGATAACCTTGTCACAATTTGATGAAAGAACGCGATAAATCCTGTGCAAACAGCACGCTAAAGTCTCCGAGATGAAACATTCTTATGTTTGTCTTGGAGGCGTGTAATTGACAAGTTAAGAAACTACAAACATATATCAATTTGCTACATGTTATAAATTGTACCCGCCGGCTGAAGATTTCAGGAAACAGGCGGAAAGTTGCAAAGCAAATCGCGAAGTCCTAATGCGTAGCGCGGCGTGTACATTCACATAAACAAGTCTCGCGTCTGAGGGCGAAAAAAATTGGCGTCAAACGCTCCGCGTTTACGCTTCACTTACCGTGTGCGACTGCCCGCCGATACGATAGCAAGGCCTGCGTCTCGTCTGAGCAACTTCTTCCGACACCGTTAAACTGCCGCACCGCGCTAACAAGGGGGGCTATATAGGCCGGAGCTTTCTTCGTCATCTGTATCTGCATGCTCTCTTCCTGAGTCTGTTGACGCCTCAGGGCGACCTGCGCCGCCATGACCCGCTGTCTCTCGGCGATCAGCGTGCACTGAGCACAGTTGCAATCCCTCCATCTGCAAAACCTCTTATGGCCCTTTAACCACGAGACCACACCGTGGTTTCGACACCGAGCACACTTTGGTACTCGCGGGTGCTTCCGCTCGGAGAAGGACTGCTGAATCACGAACGAGGTATCTGCCATGGCTCTTCAACGCACACTTGAAAATCTCTTGAAGCTGAAGGGCTGTTGTCGCGCAGTGCACTCGACCCTGATTGTCGAAGTACCTCTTAACAAGACCAGAATGAATGACGGCTCCCTTTTGTTCAGATTATATTTTTACATTCAGAAAATTCAAGAGCCTTTGTTTACAAGCGCCACGATTGGTCCAGCGTCCAAATACGTCTCTGTGTGCCCTGTCAGCTCTTCTTTAGTCGTGTAAACAACTACACCCGTTCATAAGCCAAATTAGTTTTAACTCTCAAAGGAATTTATTTTGAATTAATGGCAACGCAGTTTCTCATACAAGCAATCAAACGTGATTTGAGTGTTTCAAATGTTCGATCAAAAGAGGCATTGTGGAGGACCCCTCCCTTAAACCCGAACTAACGAGTTTCCAAGGAACTTAACTATACCGCGATCCTTTTAGCAGCGGAATAGGAATCGCTTAATCTACGAGTCGCGCCGGGCATGTTAGTTGGCTACACTGTTGCATTTGCTTTATTGCTTAACCCAGAATGGCTGCATAATAAGACCACATAGTTTGCTTATTGTTTTCCCGTCTAATTGCCAAACAATGAATAATTCAGAACATCAAACAATGCCTCCGAAACTGGATACCGAGTAACTATATTGTCTGCCGATACAATGGCGCCTTGAATTTGTCAGTTCTCTATGGAATTCAAAGCTCGGTTCTTTGTGGGCAAAGTGGAGGTGCTGTCAGAAGAACACGAAAGCTAAATATGGTTCCACGCCGCGAGCAAGCGAGAATGAAATCGCCCAAAGACACATGAAAACTCTTCGTTTAACTTTACGAGGAGATAAAGTGAAAAATGGACAGCTAAATAACGGGGCTTCTTGCCAACTGTCGCTAAATTTTCGTCTATTATTTCGAAAGCCTGGTCGATGACAAATACGTCGCGTTTGAAATAAAGAACAAAGCCACTGAATATACATGAGAGTCTGGCGGAAAATTAGCTGGAAACAAACTTTAAAATGGCAAAATTTCCACTTTGGAATTACACCCGCGCGTTTCACGATACTTAAAGTAGTGTGTTCAGGTGTTCGCACAAGAAATTTTATACCCGATTGATAAAGATTGTTAACCTTGAAATATCCTTTACTTCGCTTAAACAAATAATTATACTATTGTTTAATTTCCTTTTATTTAAGCTGTAGGTAAAATTACCTTGGGCAATATTTGAATATGGCTGCGAAAGAAGAACTTTTCGTTAAGGCAAAATCGACGAAATTCTGTGTTCGCCTTCTAGTGGAGTTCATAACATGCAATTCAGGACGCTATCTCTCTCTCTCTCTCTCGATGTAAGAAATTAAACCTCAAACTTTGAAAATTCGTTGCGACATTAATAGAGCAAAACCATGCGTCAATATCTATTGAAGAAGGCGAGCATAGAAAGAGTGTTTCCTTAGGTGAGACATTCATTACTGTAATCGAATTTTGACACTATTGCTTCCGAAAAGGCTTCACGTCTAAAGCTCTCCACGCAAAAAAAAAACACTCAAATATGAAAATTACCTCTCGAATTGTTTTCAAATGTAGTGAAAACAAATGAACTTATTCTTACTCTCTTTTATGGCATGTATTTGACTATTCTTGTTTTAAAGCGTCCAAAAGAAAAAACTAATCCTAGCAACAAGGAATTAATCTTCAACAAGGATGAAAGATGTCTATGAGCAAATGTAAAAAATGATTAAGAATTAATTCTAAGACCCGGTCTTTGAAAACCTGTCGGTATTGCACAAGCGGACGTCTTCAAATCATTTAAAAAACGTTGTCGAATATTATATTACAACTGTTCTGTGGTATTCTCTTTCAGAGGGTTCTTTTAAAGCCATGTCACTCTAGCAATTACGTTATTCTACCTAATCTCTACCGAAAAAATCTTTTGACTGCATGGTGAAATGAAATAATGAAGCGTTCACTGCGAAATTTTCTTTAGAAAATGTCCAACCTCCAGGATTTTGATTCTTTCCTTAAAATTTAAGTACAAGTTGATTGTACGAGTACAATTTCCGCAATTAATGCGCAGTTTGAAACGATTGGACGAAAATAAGCCATTAACGCGACGGAGGAATTAACGGCTTTGGGTAAAGGGCTTTTCCAAGTTTATTTCTACGACAGACCATTTTTTCTAAGTTTTAACACTACAAAGCAATGCTAACAGTATTAAAATACACCAGTGCGTTCCATGTGCAGTTCAGTCGAATATCACATGTTGTGAATTAAAATTAAGATGCAATATAGCATTCTGTCTCTCGAGACCGTGTGGTTTTACGTGTCAATATATTTTTGAACCCACTGCCGCAGCTCGATCTGAGAAACAAACATGATAAAAACCGACCAGACAGGCCGTATGACACTTTTTCTGTACTTAAAGTGTCATATATATGTGTACAGATAGATACAGCAGTGAGTTGGTAATACAAAGATCGTATTATATTTGCAAGCATGTTTGGCGCGCTGATAAGGGTGATACCGGATGGAATAAAAACGTTTCAAAAATGGGAACTGAGTCGAGTTTCAAATATTACTATTGTGCATGAGTACATAAAATGTTTGCCCCGGAAACAGAATTTTATTTCTTTCCTTCCTGATTTTGAATGAGTGGTATTGGTGCTTGGGGAGAATCTAATGACAGTTATATTAAACCCCCTCTCGAGTTATGTACAGGTCACGTGACCAAACAAATCAGGTGTGCGCCTTTCGCCCTGATATTCTTGAGTGCAAAGAAATGTTTTGAAGTCCCACCTCCTTCCCTTTTGCATTGCTAGTTAATTTTTCACACGTTTCCTTGAGCAGTACCTTTCCAGAACAAAACTATGTATATCAAGATTAATCTTCAATTAATGCAGCTATAATCTTTTGCCTCCAGTGTGAGGTGATTTATTCATGGGGCAGGCTGAGAAGGCATAAAACCTGTATAGCCAATACGAATTCTACGATGCAGTAAATCGACCACAGTCAACATCATGTTATGACAATAGGGGGGTGGGGGAAGGGGGGGGGTGGGGGAGAAAAAACCGCGAACATACCGCATGCAAGTTGATGCAACTGACTCCGTCGCAAAAATAACTGTTCTAAAATAACTTTTCGTGAATGTGGACAGATTCTGCGGTGCTTTTTTGCCATTGCGGAAATTAATATCACTCGTCAGGTTTGCATTCTCGCTTGGATGCTTGACTTAATATCATGCTCGAATGAACGCCATGGAAACGGTAATATATGTCGGTATCAATGTACGAAGCTAAAAAACACACCATTAGTTAACACTATTAAATACAATATATTGCATTTATCCAAGGTTATGCAAGCGCCTCTCCAAAAAATTATCCAGCCATTTTTAGGGAGGCAGTGACCGAGGGTATACACAGACTGAGCCTGTAGGCTTTTTTTTCAGATGAGACTATCACGTGATTTAAATACCTTGAGTTACTCGCATTTGCGAATTTATACTATTTTAAAAAATACTGCGAATCAGTGCCAGATTAACGATGGGCTTTTGAATAAAGATGACTCATACGTATTTTTCGAATACAAAAGCCTATTGTAAAGAAACAATGCTTAGGATGCAGCTAAACTTTGGAGAGCTTCACAAATCATGGGCCACTTTCGATATGTCAATATTTTAACATGGATCCGAGCCTTTCGGGTCAAAACTGTAAATGTTTTAAGTTCTTTTTGTCTCATAATTCCCAAAAGAGACTCAGATACAAAGAAAACAATATCAAACACAGAAGTTTTTCCTACTAGGGGAGCAGGGATGGCGCAGTGGTGAGAGCACTCGCCTCCCACCAATGTGGCCCGGGTTCGATTCCCGGACCCAACGCCATAAGTGGGTTGAGTTTGTGTTGGTTCTCTGCTTCGAGGGTTTTTCTCCGGATTCTCCGGTTTTCCCCCCTCAGCAAAAACCAACATACAGCTGATTCCAGCTGGCTGTAAGCTGTGCTCCATGGACCGTATAGCGGCTGCCAGAGGCGCCAATGTATGCTTTCGGTTCGACCTTGTTAAGCTGCGTCGTTGCTGTACTTTGCGACGGCGATTAGCCGCGACAATTATTATTATTTATTATTACATGTACATTCTTAACTTAAAATAACCTATCAGGAAGGTTAGCACGTAGTATAAAAAGAACATAAGGAAATAAATATACAAATAGGTAGAAACAAAGTAATTGGTGCACGCGGTGATAAAAAAAAACAAACAAAAAAAACAAAAACCCACAGAGAACTATGCTAACGGTGTCTTGCTCAAAGCTGACTTGAATGACTTAATGAATTGGATGTAATTATCTCAGCGGTAAGTTGTTCCAATCAGTATTTGTTCTCGGTCAACAACTGAATCGTATCGCATGATCCCTGTAGTGGAATAAACCTCTGGGGTGGGTGCGACGGGTGCGGAATTAGGTCTGGTGCTGGACGTAAGCTGGAATAGTCACTTCCGCTTCTTGGTTGCAGCATGCAGGACAGAGGGTCATACCAACACAGGTTATTAAAGTGCACCTAACCCGGCTTGACGGACGGACGACTACATAAAGGCAATATAGGTCTGGAATCTCGTTATCAGTTAAATTTGAGACAATTTCTCAGCTACAGTGGAACCTCGCCTTACGACCACCCCGTTAGTACGGTCACCCCGTTACCACGGGCACTTTATTCTCGCCCGAAAAAAAGCCGTCTCATTTTCTCATTTCAAGGACCCCTTTAATACGTCCACCCCGTTAATACGGCCAGATTTGTGGCCTGCTGGTGGCCGAATTAACGGGTTCTACTGTATCAGAGTATATTTTGCGTACCTCAACCCCTCAAATCCCAGGTATAGGTTAAAACACGCGTCATTCCTCAACTGACAGCTAAAATGTTACCAGTTCTCAGCTCTCAGTTAAATCCCATCGAGACTCTTAATTGGGGTCGTAACTAAACGGAGCCGTTAAAGCACATTGTAGACTCTCCTCAATGGGCTGATCAGGGCCCTGAAAGGTGGATCTCTAGAGATTTGAGGGTTTTGCTTTGGGGCTCGGAGCTCGGAGCTTTGAGCTCGGAGCTCGTAGCTCGGAGCTCGTAGCTCGGAGCTCGTAGCTCGGAGCTCGTAGCTCGGAGCTCGTAGCTCGGAGCTCG
>Ga0126338_10002087_pt1 | contig 13503 bp, 9 predicted proteins | sample OrbCmetagenome_2_FD_92529 | JGI IMG/M metagenome (GOLD analysis project Ga0126338, IMG submission 92529) | Coral microbial communities from Petempiche,Puerto Morelos, Mexico - Orbicella C C metagenome | ecosystem: Host-associated > Invertebrates > Cnidaria > Coral | place: Petempiche,Puerto...
AAAGAATCATCAATGACTGCTTTGGAATGTGCACTGCGTTCCGACGGTAGTGCTAAGCGAACAGTTAAATTTTAAAAGCGCGGTTATAAGATCTAACAGATCTTCTTGTTTTTTTTTTTTTTGAGGTAAAAAAGGTGACGGTAGACTGGGAACTATAAACATTTCGCTGCACTTTGTGACCGCAGTCTCAGATGGAATTCGTTTCGATTCTCGCTGAAGTTCCGTTTTGGCGAAATACTCTGAAAATTGAAATAATGGATTCCGACAGTGAATCTGACAGTACAGATAACATTTATGAAGTAGAGAGGATACTAGATGCCAAAAGGAAGGTGAGTTTAACTGTCTCAGACGTAAGATATGTGAAATTTAGTTGAAAGCATATCGTGCAATAAAATGTCATAAATTAAACTGATATTGCGATAACGCATTTATCAACTGCACCGATGAAAAATATCATGTACTTATTTTACCCAGTAAATGTGGAATATTGCTCAATGTTATATGAGGTTTAGAGATGAAATGATCAAAATAACAATTGAAAGCATGAAGGTTTGAAGGTTTCAGACGGGTGTCAGAAGCTCGTAGTATGTTAATGGCGGGCACATATGTCAGTCCGAACACACGTGTCGTAATTTAGTATAAACTTATGTGATGCTCATGAAAATACACTGATCCTTGTCAGTCAGTCGAGTTTCAATATAATTTTTCAGAAGTCGCTATAGAATAATCATATTTAACAGACAAGACTCACCACAGACATTTACGCGAAAGAGTCAATGATTGACCGGAGTACATTTCAGTGTGGTGCAATTTCTGTATAAACTTCAGATCATACGGTTGACAAAGGCGCCTCCATCTTTGTGATAAAAATTCATCCTCATGTTGAGTTTTTATAGTCTTGATCAAAGTGACTCTCCTCTTATTAGTCACAACTCTGTTTGATTGTCAAAAAATATAGCTGAAGTAAGTACGCTTGAATGTATAACAAATGCTGCAGTTAAAAATTATCCAACATTTTAGCTCTGAGTATAATAGTAAATATCATATCTATGACAAAGCTGCCAATGGTGATTGGTTCGTCATGCGCCTATTTGTCAGGTAATCACCGTGTGATCACATGGAGGAATATTCAGTATACGTTATACCTTGGTTTGCGTACCTTTTTTTCGTATTTTTACAAATATCTGTTTTTAGAGCTTATTTCAAATAATCATTTTAACATAAAGTTTTAATATCATGCAGTATTTTCATGCACAATGAAAAAGTTTCAGACATACCTCTTATTAACCAAGTTTGAGGTCTGTTCTGTAAGTAGTTACAGATCAAGTTTTTCCCCCTTCGTAGGGGAAAAAACAGGATCTGTAAACAAGATATTTATTATATCACTACGGCGTGTCTGAACAATTTCTATTCATACGGAATGGCTTCCAATTTCTGATGCACATGGAAAGCAGAACATTCAATTTGAAATTGATGTTAAGTCGTTAGCATTTAATACACAAATATTTAAAGTAAAAGAAAGTTTTCAACTGTTACTTGCTATAAAAGTTAAGAACACTTGATGATAAATCATGAAACACTGTGGTAACAAAAACAGCTTTACATTTTAGTGGGCCATACAGTAGAATACGGCCTGCTAAATTGACCAATCACAGTGCATGTAGTAACTAAGGTTTAATAAAAAGCGCAATTATTTGTGAAAACCACTTCTTACAATCTTTAGAAGACACGTCAGTCTAGTGGTTAGCAAACATGTTCCCGGCGAGCCTGAATCAGTCCCACCCCAATCGCTTCCCTCTTCAAGTTCTTCAGCTTCGCGCTCGTCCACTTGCTTTGCTCGCCCAATTTTGTTCCGTCCTCGCCTGTTCACAGGCTATTAGCACACTTGTTTGAGATCTGACCCGCAGGGTTTCTTGGGCAAGACAAGTTGTTCTCATTCAGTGTCTCTCACAGGTGTTACTAATATATAGATTTAGGCCAGCCTAAAAGTGTAGCTGCTGGGTCGGGTTGTTCAGAGCCCGATCAAGCTAACACAGAATAAGGTGGAATTTTGATTTGAGTTTTAACACAAAACAAAAAGCAGTGAAAACGGTCAACTTTTAAACCTGTGTTAGCGTTAAGCAGCTTCCGAACAACCCGGCCCTGTTTTCAGCAAGTTAATCTGACATGAGCCCACAATCCAATCAAAAACCAGCACTTGGTCAGCGTTTAACTTCCAAAAAACACGTGACCTTGATGAGCTCTGAATTTGAGCCCGCGATATGGTCACATGATACTGGTCAGTGGATACTGTGTCTTGACAGGTGTCAATTGACCGTAACATGGATGTTCAATATTAAAGAAGCAGGTTATAAATCAAGGCTGCATGTCTCTGTTAACCTTTTAGCTGGAGTGTGGCCGCCATCTTGGGCGACTCTGTTGTCGTCTTCATCGTCGTTGTCGTTCATATGCGCCCACGAGCAATACCACTGGCCATGATAACTATGAGAAAATCAATTCATGGGTTTCCTTTTCTTTCCTATATGGGTATGGGGCTCCGCTTGGCGGCCCTTTGGGCTGCCGGAGCTCTGCTATTAATGGGTTCCCGGAAAGTGAGGGTGAGAGAGTGCTGGAAAAAAGTCAAATTCCAGCATGCCCTTGGAACAAGCAGCTCTCAAATTTTGCTTGCCTGCAGCAGGTCTTGGTTCGCTCTTTTAATGATTTAGTTGGCAGATGACTTGCTTTCATCTCTTGCCCACTGGGCAAGTGAGAATGAAAAGTTGCTTGCCCAGATGGAAAATCTAATTGCCTGGGACAATGGGACTATTTTGAACTGACTATAGTGTTGTTATGTTATGGTTTGTTCAATTCTTTCTAAGGATGGAAAAGTGCTTTTCAAAGTTCGTTGGGAGGGTTATGGCTCAGAAGAAGACTCTTGGGAACCAAGTGACAACCTTCTTACATGTCAGGAACTGGTCGACAGGTTTTGGCAAGAAAGAAAAGATGGTTACAAGAAGCGTGGTCGGAAGCCAGTGAGTACAATGCAATGATAAACTAACTTATTACTGATAACATTCATGAGCATGGCTGATTGGTAGTAACCCAAAATACAAACTACAGGTATTGTTGATTGACATTTTATCAATGTGATGTCTTGTCATGTCTTGTGGATACAATCATTATTTATCCTTTACTGTAAAGAAGTCTTTCATTCTCAAAGAACTTTGTGTGCTGTTAACTGGAATCAAGGAGTGTGTGCTGGTGAAAAACACAGAAAAACTACAAACTGTAAACCAAATTTCCATCATGCTTTTACAAGTGATTTTGTTTTAAGCTTTTGCTCTTATTTGGTCCTTAGCATGTTGTGCATATTTTTATATATATGTGACTGGTTTTTAAAAAAAACCTCCGAAGGGTGCTAATTGGCATGCTGCACTTTCTTTTCTTTTTATTTGAGCCTGACTTGCAGCTTAACAAAGAAAACAAAACGGACTGTCAGCAACTTTTGGTTTCCATCAGGGTCTAACCAAGAGGGCCAAACACATTTTCTACTTTCTTCTTTTTGATTTAAAAACCAAACATCTCAGTTTTAGTGATAAGCGTGAGCCATACGGGATAAGAAGAAAAATAAAATAAAATAAAATGAAAAAAGAGAGAAGGATAAGGTTGTAATGCTGGGCAATTTATCTAGTTACAGTGTACACTTTTTTGTTAAAAAAAGTATATGTTTTATAAGTAATACGGAGGCTCAAATTTGCGAAAAAAAATTAAGAATATTTTAAGAATAAACCAGAGGCTGAAATTTTGAAAAGAAATAATTTTTTTGTGTTGACAATTTGTAAATGCAGTACAATTATTTCTTTTTAACTAAACCATGTGAAATTCATCCTTTCTCTAAGCAGCAAAACTAGCCAAAAAACAGCAACAGCAGCACTAGCTATATGCTCGACGCTAATAACATTTCTGCACGAAGTTGTGTGTGCCATTTCAGGCTTTAAAAGAGCTCAGTCACGGTGTTTTGTCTTTTTTTGGCCACGTACAAAATCTCCTTTAAATGGAAGGAAACCTCAAAATAATAGTTTACTAAGATAGAAAAACATCAAAGAGATAATAATAAACTATCAAGGAACAAGGATGGTCAAGGATGGCGAAGATTGACACGGATTATAAACGACGAATTTGAAAAATTTAGGCTAAACTTTTCGAAATGTGCAAACCGTGACTGAGCTCTTTAATCGAAAAATATTCTCAATAGCTGTGCACGCGCGTTATAAATCTTGGTACATTTCTTTGCCGTCCTCTGCAAACCAACAACGTGAAATGACAAAGTTCTGCGTAGTCTGAGGAACACGAACGACGACGGCTAATTTTTCCTATTTTCTTTCGGAATTGAACGCTGTCATTGTCGTCATTGCATATTTAGCCTGAGCACGCTTTTAGAGCCATTAGCGTACCGAACAGATCTAGACAATTGCAAATTTCTCTGGCAAAATATAAATTCATTTTTGACTACGCGTCGCCCTCGTCGTTGAGGGTGGGTGAGAATGGAGGCTTTCGAAAACGTGAGAATCCGTCACATTGCCTCCAAATCCGCGAATCTGTCAGCATGTTTCATAGTGCTCGTGTACATAATAGACAAAATCACATGAAGAGAATTCATGAAAAAAGAGTGCACGTGAACATTTTCCAACGTGTGGGGCTATGTGAATACGTACGGTTTTAATAACGGATTAGCTTGGACAAGGCCTTAAAGCTCTACGAAGAATCTTGACAAAATCTAGCGTGTGTACCGTTATATACCAAAATAATATTCAGTTTCCTGTTTACAGAAACGGCTGAAGGAAATGGCAGGAGAAGACAGTGATACAGATGACGGTAATCGAAAGGTGAGTTTTTTTTGTTTGTTTTTTTTCTCTTGCGTTAAGTGACTCTTGTCTCTAATTAGAAAAACCTAGACAAGTACGTGTTAACTTGTATCCTGTGACACAAAGATTCCCCTCTCTTTCTGCTCGGTGAAAGACGAGAGGCAACGTTTCTTCTCGTCTCTCCCCGAGCAGGAGGAAAAGGGAATCTTTCTTTCCCAGGTTAGCAAACTTTGCGCATGTACAGTTTTTGGAGCATGAGTATCGTAATGTAAGCCTGAATTTCAGGCCCCATCCACTCCACGGCGGAAGAATTTGAAAACGGAGGTTTCGCTCTGGAAACGTATCAAATGTTTTCCGTCCACACTACGCCGGAGGAATTTTAAAACGCAACAATCACCGGTCATTTTGGATTTGTGTTTGGCGAAAACTCGTTCAGGGAAATCACATGATTATCGTGACCGTATTGTTTCCGAAATCTCCGTTTTCGTTTTGTTTTCCGTCCACACGAAAGCGAAAAGCCGGCCTTTTCAGATTCTTCCGATTTGAAGAGCGTTTTCGAAAAGCTCAGTTTTCGTGACGGATTAAGTTTGGACGGTAGACCTAACCGTAGAAATAAAGCTGCGTTTTCAAATTTCTCCGGCGTAGTGTGGATGCTGCCTAAACTGATCGTTCATAAGGATATCGGAGTGTGTCAGTATAAGGCGGTCTGATGTACGTTTTCCTGGTAATTTAGCCTTATTGCATCCATCCACCAACGGTGCAAGCAGCTTTGCCGTACGAAGCCGGAGATTGTGAAAAGTTTTGAATAGAGCGCGGGATTTCGATCACCAGATTTTTGAAAAATTAGTACAACTCACAAGGTATAGCCAAAGGAACGAGTTTCGAAACTTGAATGTTTTGACTTAACGTCACGGCTTCCATATAAGTAGGCGCGGGCTTCTTTCCCGAAGACCCAGCTGGTAATCGAGCCTGCCATATTGGTGTCCTAGAGAGTTCTAAAGCAATAAAACGGTGACCAAGTTGTTGTCCCAAGCCAATCATGTGGAGGTTGAACTCACTTCCTCTTGTTCCAACAAATTGCCACGGTTACTGGCCACGTGAGTGTAAACGCTGTATTGCTCGTGCGCGGGCGACCATATAAATGCGACATCTGAAACACGAAGTTCCGGCCGTCACGCAAGACGCCATGTCCAAGAATAACGTCTCGGTTGATCACAAGTTTAGGATACCTGTTTCAAGCAGATTTGACTCGAATTTTATAGCAATCCAGGTATGTGGTTGAGATTCGTTCGGCTAAAGCACTTGGTAACGTCTGGCAGTAACTTTGCTGATTGGCACAAGTTCCGGCAGCCCGTATCGGTTATTTTAGCTGCAGTTAAAATTTTTGATGAGAACTCTCTGTATGGCTAGTGCATGCCTCGCACCAGAAATCTCACTTACAGTCTAACCTTTCATTCATCCATTGAAGCTTGTATGCCCCGGGTAAGTTTTAAAGTTTAATCCCTCGCATTCAGCCGCATGAATTTTACTCAAGGATCAAATTGGCTTGCACTTTTAGTTTCAACTCAAACAAATTCCGTCAGGAAATTTTCCGCAGAACTGTCTGAAGCCTTGTTCTCAAGCAAAACAACCGGCTTCAAGTGAATTAAAATTTGCGTGTTAGATTCTTGACTTGGCTTTCGTTACTTTTGTCGTCTGCGAGTGGCAGATATTTACTTAGCTGCTCTTGAGCTGAGGCTCGACAACAGACTCAGTGAGAATTGCTTGCGAAACTGAACGAGGAGTGTCAAAAGGTCTTCTCAGAGAAAAGAGTAATGGTCAAATCGTTCAGCAATCGCCCATTTCACGGTTAGCTTTTCGTATTTGCATTTCACTGTAATCCAACGTGGATGCGAGGCCATTTCAGGATGAAACTACAAAATTGCCCGAAATTGCTTCACATACATGCTAGATTATATTGTAATGCAAATGAAAAAAGTTAGTTGTGAGAAGGACTATTTAATAGATTCGACCCATTCATACACAATCAAATTTTTGGCGCCTCTACAACATACGAAGCCACCTGTGCGCACTGGATGTTTAAAACCTTTTAATTCTATCGCTTGTACGATCGCAAGGTCTTTAATAACATTCACCGCTTTGCTAGTGTCAGAGCTGAAAATCATTTAAGCGCTGTCGCCTGTTCTTTTGATTGACGAGGTCACTTGTTATCGAAAGTCAGTAGGAGACATCACTTTTAAAACTAAATTGAAGAAAACGCATTGATTATAAGCTCGCCAGATCACATGAGCGTAAATTGACGATCTGTTAACTTTATCTTCTCAGGATCAAAACGGCAACAACGAAAATGAAATGAGTTCACCACCAGAAAAAAGGAAAAGAGGTCGTCCTCCTAAACACCGCTTGTTGGAAAAAGACACCAGAGGAATGGAAGAAAAAAAGAGTGCAAATGGAAACATTTCCACATCACCTGAGTTAAGCGACGGAAACACTACGAAGAAAAAGCGAGGGAGACCACCAAAGGAGGCCGTTAAATATTTTTCTACCTCCCTTGCTCCGTCGGACCTGTTACTTTTAGACTTGGATGAAATCGCTCCCCGAGGAATGACTCGTCAAGCAAGCAAAGAACTTGCTCTTGTTTCGCTTCGGAAGAAACAGGGACACGATCATACGGCGGACTCTGGCTCGGAAAACCGAAGTACTTCCGTGAAGGCTTCGTCGGATACGAAGCACGACAATTCTGTCGAGTTTGAACCGATTGATGGCGAAGAGAACGCGGGATGTTCAGAGCAGGACAGTTTCGAAGTTATTGAAATTTCCTCTCAAGGTACAATTGACGATGAGCAGGAATATTGCTCGCAAGATTCCAAGCCCACTTTAATGAAAGAGTGCATTGTGATATCTTCACAAAGTGAGTCAGAGGGGGAGGGTGAGAAACTACCACTGAAATCCTCGCTGAATTCGGATAAAACGAAGTTGAAAAAGAAGAATGAAAAGTTGCAATCTGTTACCCAGGATGCGGAAAAAACTCGTCTAGGGAAGGCGGAAAACAGCTTGGGTAAGAAGAAAGGGGTAACGAAGCTAAAGAAATCCCTGTCCGTTGAAAATCAAGCGAAAGCAATTAACCATTGTGCAAGTATAGATAACTTTCCTCCTGTAGAGTTTGGTTTCGAGAGCAGAGCAAGGCCAAATGACATGGAGCCGTCACTGCAGTCAGGCAGTGAAATAGAGACAAGCAAAGTTTTTGGCGAACCGGAAGAACAGACTGACGAGAATTCAAACCAGGTGAAATCTTTGCTTTCTCGAGCTGATCTGTCTAGCAAACTTTCCGTGTCCAAAATGCAAATGTTGAGGAAGACAATGAAAGTAAAGAATCAACCTGCTGGGGGTTTGGACAGCGATCACAAATCCGACACGAATGAGAAAAGCGCGGATTTTTCAAACATAACAGGTGATTTGCCGTCAGCAAAAAATTCGAGCTCAAAATTGTCACCATTGTCAGTAGCTGAAAGTAGTGTTTCCGAGGCGAGCGCGAAGCGACGGGAAAATAATGAGATGGAAATATCGGCGAGGACTTCGCTTCAGGAGGACACGTCACAACTGCACAACCAAGTTGCCCCGACTATGAAAAGACTAGCGCATGAGAAGAAGAACAAGGGAAAAGCGAAAAGAACTGAAGGAAGACCGAAATCACTCAGAGATAATTTGAGAAAGCGTCTGTCGAGCGACAAAACGGCAGCGACGCAACAAAACTCTTCTACTACAGAATGTCCAGTGGCGAAAATTAATGATGCGCAGGGTAAGATGGATAAACACAATATCACTTCGAGGACAGCAGATTTGTTACCCATGCAAAATAGGACTAATTCTGCCCCGCTGATGGATGGAGATCTTATCGGTGCGATTATACAAGAGAGTGGAAAGGACACTGATAGCAAAGGCAAATCCGTAGCGACAGCGCCAGCAGCGAAGAAAGAAGAAAGAGATGCAGCCAGTGCTAAAAAACAAAACAAGGCACAAGATGAGGCAGGAAATTTTCGATCGTGGGTAAGTTTTATCTGAAGTGATAGGAAGCTCGTTGGTGTTGTCTTATTTTATTTTAAATACATGCAAATTGTGTCGTTTAGACAAGTTACTTTTTCACTCTGTTTGTAAGTTCGATTAGATCGCGCTTGAAAAGAAATAAGCAGATATAGCGTAAAATATATCTGAATCTATAACTTGTTTTTTGCTCTAAATTAGCGTTGCTATTTGCCGTGCGAAATTCTGTTTTGCAAGATACAGAATAATGACTTATTTCCTCTCACGTCTGGTGATGTCCCTGATCAAAATGCTGTTTTTGTTTTCGTCAAATTTATTCGAAACGCCGATAAAAAATATACTGAAAGAAACGGATACGGAAAAATCCCGTGTTAGGTATATTGAATTACATTTAACTAATCATCTTGTAATAAGTGAGCGATTGCTTAATTTTGATTTTAGTGGATAAAACAAAAAAAATATCAAGAATCGAAAAATGATTAAATATTCACGGAAGTTAATTTCTAGTTGTGTATTTTTGTATAACAATGGCTTTGTTTGGTTTCCACGGCGCTGTTTGTCTCGTACGATATTTATGCGTTCTTATTTACCTGAGGCCATGTACTAGTTTCGCTTGCCTATTCATGAAACTCAAAGCGAATTACTGACAGTTTTTGCGCTCACATCGGATTAGACAAGAGCATCAACAAATTAGAAACGAAAAGAAAAACAACTTCTTGAAAGGATTTGAGGTGATTTTTTTTTCGGCAAGACAGTTTTCAAACGGCATTTTTCACTAATTTTATCATTAGCAGGGTTACATTGTGCAAATTTCTTCCTGCAATTTTTGTTAACATAATTTTTCTTCGTTCAGCCCTCTGTAAGATGGCGGCTCTACATTTTACCACACTGCCTTTCCAACCTAACAAAGCCGTTTTGGCACAAGGAAAGCTTTATTTTTGCAACATTTGTCACTGTACCAACGACGTTGTGTAAGCTTAATTTGAAAATTTTAGAAAGAACTTTTCCGTATGTTTCTACGAGCGTTGTTAAGATTTTCATGCGCTAAGGATTATGGGTAAATGTGCCAGTTGCCATCTTTTTTTCATACGGAGCCTCATCTTAAACATGTACAATAACAGACAGAATTAAACAAGTTATCACTCGTAGAATACTCCTAAATTACCTCTCACACCAATTGCGCGTCTTCCGGCCGACATAATCCTACCAGCCTTTTTTCTTGCTACTTTTCCAGGGTTCTCTGCGTATTCTTTAAGAGAGAGAACCTGGGACTCAGTTACAGAATGAATAATGATGAAATCAAGGAAGTTTTGTTTACTTTGCCTGTAAACAGGACAGCGGAATGGAGGACATATCAGATGGGGAAGATGACCTGAGTGATTTTGAATTCGACTTGGATGATTATTCACCGCATTCTTTTTTCGATGAGGTAGAGGTGAGTAAATGTTTTCAGTCTTTGCAGTAAAACTAGTTAAACCGGGGATTAGTACTAGAAATGTTTCTGAAATTTTTATTGTGTTACTATCAAGGCTCCGTCCACACTGCGCCGGAGGAATTTGAAAACGCAGCTTTATTTCTTCGGTTAGGCCTACCGTCCACACTAATCCGTCACGAAAACGGAGCTTTTCGAAAACGCTCTTCAAACCGGAGGAATTTGAAAATGCCGGATTATCGTTTTCGTGTGGACGGAAAACATTCTGAAAAAGGAGCTTTACGAAAGCAATGACGTCACGATAATCATGTGATTTTCCTGACCGAGTTTTCCTCAAACACAAATCCAAAATGACCGGTGATCAGTTGAGTTTTCAAATCCCTGCGGCGTAGTGTGGACGGGTCAAAACGGGGCTTAAGAGAAGTTACTCTAAAAAAACAACCTAATTAGCGTTTTCTGCGATAATTAATCCATTCTTTTCGTGAAAATTAATCTGTAAATAAGGCTGTGATCTTTTCAGGTTATTTTTCAGTGTTAGAGCTCCCACATATTTGAAGAAAAAGTTCGATCAATCAGGATTGTTTTGTATGGAGAACGTCAAAAAGGTGTTAGGGTTTAATTGAATCGTCTTATTTTTATGTCTTGGTAGGACTCGAATGTAACTGACAGAGCGTCCTCTCCATCTGTTGAACCACTAAACTTGTCTTGGGGTAAGACAATGTAAGGTGTAACGTGCATTGACAAACGAAAAGTCGGGATGGGGGGATCGATAGGTCATTTGTGAGTAACTGTTTGCTTCTGTGTCAAAACGTGTCTTAATGCGAAACCATTCACATGAAAATGAGTTCCGTCTACAAGTGAACTGATCAACATGACACGAGCGTGGGACAAAGAAAAAATCTGAGTCCCCGGCAGGAATCGAACCCATGACCCGAACCCGAACACCGGGCGGGCGCTCTATCCACTGAGCTACGAGAACTCATGGAGAGCAAGGTCATTTAACTGAGTTCATATGTGACAGGCGTCGTGCATACTGCTAGGATCAGCACTTCGACAGTCATCGTGAGTGTGGCAAGTGAATAAAGATGGTGAATTTGAATGAACCTATTTTCAAAAGAAAGGTTTTACGCGAAGACTCGTTTTGAAACACAGGCGCAAGGTAACTGGGAAATGGCCTATTGTGTAATTCGTTTGTTATAGTTGTTGAAGGTGGCGAGTTTGGAACGGAGTGCATCAAATGCCATTAGATCTAAGCAGAGTGGCTGTTTCTGGGTCCTAGTACGAGCTTCAGGTAGAAATAAGGGCTAGAAATAACTTAAGATTTGATGCGAGGACAGTCATTTCTGTTAGCAAGGGAAAATGGTCCAAAAGAAGGACTCTCGTCCAGATGTGAATTCTACAAACAGGGTTTTCATTGTAATGCTGCCAGAGTTTAGCGCTTTGATCAATCGCTCCATGAACATGGTGAAGTCTTTTCATGTATCTTTCCGCGCCTGTACGAAGTAAATGTAACTATGATGCGGATACGGGATAGCTGACTATACAGTTGAACCTCGTTAATCCGGTCACCAACGGGCCACAAAACTCTGGCCTTAATATCGGGGTGGCCGTATGAAAGGGGATCTTTAAATAAGAAAATGACTGACTGAGTATTTTTTCGGGCCAGAATAAAGTGGACGTATTAACGAGGTGGCCGTATTAACGAGGTGGCCGTCAGGCGGGATTCCCCTGTAGTAACACTATTAGGCCATGGATAGTGTTGAAAGGCTTTATAGTTTGTTATCACTGAGTAACACCTGTGATATGAGTTTTTTTTGCCAACACTCTTACATAAAAGACTATTTGTCATCACATGTCCTATTAACTTCATTTAGTGTTAATTCAGGCGGCCTAGGTGCGCTCTCTTCTGGATGATGATGTTTCTTCAACGTTGTACCACTCGAGGTTTGTTTATATATTTTGTGATTTTATTTCCACCATTCAGCCGCCTTGCGACAGGCGATTCAAGAAGGTGACGCCATGCTTGTCAGACGAGCCCTGGCTGTACCCGGCTTTAACCCGGATGACGTTGCCATAGATACAGCGTCAGGAATGACTCTACTGATGTGGGCGGCGACGAGTGGTCAGGACGAGATCGTCAGACTGCTACTGAGAAGAGGAGCTGGTGTTAATACTGTTCAGAAGAGAACCGCCATGACAGCACTTATGCACGCTGCAGAACAGGTATTTATCAATGGTAGTCCCCCCCCCCCCCCCCCCCCCCAATCTCGTTCCCAGAGTCTTCGTTCCCCTTGACCAGCGGTCGGAAAACGAGAGCTCTGGGAGCAACCATTTTGAAATAACCGAATTCTGGTGATTTTGCCTATCCGGTTTCACTGCGCAGTCTGCATCTATGGCGCATGCCTGAAATGGTTGCTCCAGAGCTCTCGCTTTCTGACCGCTGGTCAAGGGGAACGAAGGCTCTGGGAACGAGATTGCCCCGCGAACCACACACTCAGATTCACCCAACAATGAACGAAAAATGCTGTGAATGTATTCGTCTTCTTTCCATGACAATTTGACTTCCCCGATCAGGATTTCGATTTGCATCGGCTATCCGTAGAATTTTTTTTTCAAAAAGAATTGATCATGTTTTGTTCTGTTGAAGAGCAGACCTGTAAGAAACGAGTGAACGAAAGAAGTGGAGAAATGGTGACAAAGTTGAAGTTAGACTTGTTTCTTCTTGTCATTAGGGTCCTAACTCGATTTCACTGCACGACTATTGGAGCATTGGTACAGCTAAAAGCACAACGCTTTACGTCAGGAGAAAAAACTTCTTTGCGCGCGTTTGGTACGTGACTCAAAAATGTTCACCAAAACAAGAAAGTTTGTTTAGTTGAGTTCTTGCGGATGGAGTGCTGCCAATGAAAACAGAACATTGCAGAATGATCAAACAAGGACATCTACCGACCTATAAGCTGAAGTGGAGATTATTGTGATTAAATAATCAGAATTTGAAACATCGTTTGTTTGTTTCAGGGTTTTCCAGAAACCGTGCAGATTCTACTGGAGTCTGGTGCTCACATCAACTGGCAACAGACAGCAGGTGAAACGGCACTCATGAAGGTCAGTGGGCTTACCGATCACTCATGCGCAGTGGGAATAACAAATAAAACAATTTGGTGACACGGCTGTATTTGACACATT
>Ga0126338_10002090_pt1 | contig 13499 bp, 7 predicted proteins | sample OrbCmetagenome_2_FD_92529 | JGI IMG/M metagenome (GOLD analysis project Ga0126338, IMG submission 92529) | Coral microbial communities from Petempiche,Puerto Morelos, Mexico - Orbicella C C metagenome | ecosystem: Host-associated > Invertebrates > Cnidaria > Coral | place: Petempiche,Puerto...
AGCTACCTTTCAAACATCGCAAGCATTCACACGACACTGTACTATCAAAGTATATCTGGGACCTGAAAGACAATAACACCGACTTTTCGATCAAGTGGTCCCGATTATCACGCGAGCAAGCTCTTACAAGGGAAACCCGTCACGCTGCAATTTGTGACTGACGGAAAGCTCTGCATACTATCAGCTGACAGATCTACTCTCTTGAACAAAAGATCTGAACTTGTTACCAAGTGCAGACACGAAAACAAGTTCTACGCGGCCAATCAAAAACAAGATCGCTCCAACCGTCCTCCATGAGCTTAGTTTAAATTGTTTTCCACCCACCTCTTACGGCACAGTCTGATGATCGCTTCGTGCGTGAAACTCGAGTAACTGTCCGTACGGTCTCTATCTTTAATTATAGTATTCCGCGCTGCATGTATTTGCATCGAGCACTTCTACGATTGTGTGAAACCTTTTACATTTTTCTGTATGTATATGTATGTATGTATCAACCTCAAAGACTTCACTCTGAGCATTTCACTCTGTAAAATTATGTGTTGGTGCACACTGTTATTTCTCTCAGTATTTCGAATCGAGAGTACCAGCATTTTCCAACAGTAAGCGTCGATTTGGCATGGTAAAATAGGTCAGGTGTAAATTAAAAATGTACCGGGTAGTTTAATAAAATGCTGAAAGACAACACCCACACATGTATGCACTGCGGACCTATCTTTTGGACACAAACGAGATTTTCACTATTTTCAGGTATCCCGACACTTCCAGTTGTGTTCTTTAAATTAACGCCCAAAGTACAAGGCAAACGATTGGTATTATTTTAACGAGTTTGTGAAAACGTCTTCTTCACGAGTTCGCGAACATTTGTATTCCGACCGTAAACCTCACAGCCTTAAGAATTTAAAGGATTCTGAATCATGTCAGATGGTCGGTTAAAAACGCTAAAATATGTCTATGGAACAATAGGCGATAAAAGTTAAAAAAAACTTCATGTGAATGGTATGCATAGCTGTAAAAAAAATAAATAATAAAATTATAATTATAAGCTAAAAAAAGGTGAGAATTATGGTTTACAGACTGATAAACCACGCGGGATGTTGGAAGAACACGAGAAGAATTCGTAAATCACGAACTGCAGGCGAGTGATTTACGAATTCTTCGAGTGTTCTTCCAACATCCCAAGTGATTTATCATGCCTCTAAACCATAGAAAGTTGTGGTCTATTGCTTTTATATAATAATGCAGAAGACACGTACGCGAAATTTCCATGAGATTAATGGCACAATAAACCATAGCTGATTGACCAATCAGAGCGCGCGCATTCATCTAATTATCATGTAAAAGGTGTTCACTCTTACATATAACTGACGGTTATCCACTCAGATTAAACGATTCAGTTAAAAAGATAACTCGTGGGAGTGAAATTGCAATTTCTCGAGTATTTTCAAATGCAAAGACGCGAACAGTGCTAAAAGCACTCTGCTGATAATAATTGACAAAAGAATTAGCCCAGATTGGCAAAAACTAGACTTTATCGGACCGGTGTTACCAAGTTCACAAAAGAACCCGGCGAACTTCAAAGACAGCTATATTTCTTCCCACTCAATATTGAACACGGAATTAGGAATTTTGCATATGGTGCTGTCTATTTTTTCCTTCTAAAAATTGGCTATACTGAATTATGTAAGCTGTAAGCTAAGTTACTAGCTAGAACTTAATTCTGTGCGCTGAATTAGCTTTAAGTTACTTTGATACAAGTTTAATATAAAGCTGTAAATGTATACCTTAATTTGATTTAATTTTGACAGACTCAAGATGCATGGCATAAATCATGTTGAATTTCTCTATATAAATTAAAGTTATACCGTGTTTTCAAATGTTTAATTTTCCGAAAACAGTTATGTCACATTACATTCAATTCAAGTGATATTATCACAGTGCTAACTAGATCTGTCAATTTCCACCAAGCTGCAATTAATGCGGCTTATGCAGTCGTGCATAGTCGTGCATTGCCAATGCGAAGGGAACCACCTTACCTAATCAATGTTAAGAAAACCAGAAATTCATTTCAAAGGCAAACAGCTGTTGATTTCAAATTTGTTTTTTTTTTTTAGTTTGAAAGCAAAGGTGATCTTAATTGACAGCGAAACTCTCAACTCTGTCACGCAGATAATCTTGAGTGAGTCAAAAAAGACGACGTATTGAAGAGAGCCCGGAAGAGTTTAATAGCACTAAAGTCAAGGTGATACGGATTTTCGCCAACCTAATCTTGACAAATTGATAACTGTACCTGCTGCCGGGATCGAGAAATACCAAGGTACGTTTGTTGAAACGTAACGAATCTTGTGTACAGCACAGTATCTTAAGTAGTAAAATCACCCTTCATAACAGAAGTGTATGCAATGATCGATTTTGGTCTTCGCGTTTTGACAAACTACTGAGTTCAGCCCGCCGCCAAAAAAATATTTATCTCAAACACAAAAAGTTCATTATTTTAACAAGTCTTGATGAAACCTGTCGAGTGTTGCCGTCCCCAAAGCATTTCAACGTGTTTTTAATGACAAGATGTTAGGGATGTAGATTCTAAACACATCAACTCAAGGCTCCGTTTAAGGTTTCATGTTATGAGCACGACAAACTAAGAAAGTAATTTCAAAAAAGCAGATGAATGATTTTTTTAGCGATCAGAAAGCGATTCATCTACTTCCCTACAAAACATGGCAGACTTTTGTTCTAACGCGAGAAAAATTAAATCCAAGAAAGCAATGTTTTTCGGGAGCTTAATGATTGACAAATTTGAATATGTCGTTACCACTTGTAAGGTCTTCAGTTCAAAACAGAAAAACTGATATTTATAGAAGTTATGCAATTAAAATCAATATTTAGCCTTTTGGTTTTATTGCCAAAACATTCGTTAAATGATCGACTCAATTATTGGAAGAACACGACCGAAATTGATTTCATCACGTATTTAGGTGAAAAGTTTTCTTCGATTATTCACAAATAGGTTTAGTTTTTGGTCTGCGAGCCCCATCTGTTGTTCATTAGAACTGGTAACTTTTTCCGATCCGATTAGTAAAACTCGACGACAATCTCTTCTTGAAAGGTTATATGACATCATTTCAGCAAAAACATTCGGCCAAAGGTGCGTGTAGCCGAAATCTTGTGCTGAAATTTTGATGTGTTAAAAAAAAAAGCAGTGCGCGTAGTTACAAATCACTCAAACGATCGACCCAGCTGTAACAACGGTGTATGTAATATATCAAACACATAAGACCGTGTTTGACCACACTTCAAAACAACGAGAAGAGTGTTGAAAATACGACGCGTAGCGGAGTATTTTTGAGTTTCGAGGTGTATGGAAATGTGATCAAGTACTGTCTCAATCGAAACTAAAACTAAGGAGAAAACAGAGCATGCAATAAAATCATAATATTCTATGCTAATTAAGATCAGATATCCAAACACCGTCATGGTAATGAATTATTAATGAGTTTAAGAAATGATTACCGTATCCACATTCAGTTTAAGGGGGGTCCGTCTTAACTATCAATTTGTCGATGACTTTGTTGTTGAAAACCAGACCTCCTAAGGATAAGCTTAAGCTTGCACAGGTTTGTTCCATTGAAGACTCCTGAAAAAGTTTCAAATCATGGCCATATTTGACCAGTCACGTGCCAGAACAGAAAAAACCCTAAAGTTTAAAAGGCATCTAAATCCGAATATTTAAATCAGTGTTAATAGATTAAGAACGTCCAGGTGCTTAATGCTAAGCATGAGTTTTATGAAACTCGCGATCGCATTATCATAATTATGAGATATATAAACACCCGTAATGACAGACTTTCTACTGTAGCTTTCCTCTTTTACGGGTAAATAGTAATTCCATGCGTACGATTATAAAGAAGGCTAAGTTATTTCTGATTCATAAGAAAAATCGGAACTTTTCCTCTTTTCTTCCAAGTTTTAGGGATTTAAAAAGTCTAACGCGCGGTTTTGGACTGGCACTATTTACGCACGCGAAATCATTTCTTTTTTTTAAAAGCAAACGTTCCTTCACATAAAATTCACTATTTAGCACCTCAAAATGCTCAAAATTAGCTTTTTCCTATAGTTAAGAAGGACCCCCCCCCCCCCTTAACGGACGTTCTGGAGATAGAAACAGGCCAACCAAACCTTAGAAGCTGCAAGATGTACTAGTCTAAGTAAAAATGAAACACAGAAAAACACACAAAAATGACAAAAAAGCTTTGCGTACAGTCATAAAGAGCTATTTTCTAATCAGTTATCGCACTTCCTGGAATATGAAGGCCTTGGAAGAATGCTACACGTACAAACTATGCGGTTAATTCACTCGGCTGTACAGGCCATGAAGCTAGGTATACACACAACGATACAAGCCAGGCCGGGAATCTATAGCTAGCCAGTCAAAGTTTCCGGTTTGAAACCAGTCGGTATACTAAAGCCTTGTCCAAACGGGAAATGTTTGTCGATAAAACACGATCAAAAATTGTTCGGTGACCAAACGTTTTCCCGTTTGAACACTTTGCTTGAAATTGTTGGATCGTGTTTGATAAAATTTGAACGACGTCAAACATTTGTTGAAACATTGCCAAACATTTTACTCGTTTAAATGTATTTAATATCGTTTGGCCAGTCAGTGCACCATCATGTTTGGTCACTAAACAATGTTTGATCGCGTTTGGTCGCCAAACATTTTCGTTTGGACAAGGCTTAAAACTTATTTCCTGTATTGAAACTCACATAGAAATACTACTGAAATATAGCCAGACAGTGACAAAAACTCCAACCAGCGCCCCCTCCCTCGCGCCCCCCTCCCCTACCCCGCCAAAACACCAAACTGTTAGCATGACTGAGTATTCCACGCGTGTAACGCTTGAAATAACACCAATCAGCTCGCAGGTACAATAATTAATGTGTGCGTTTCAAAAATCAAATGTTGATCGGTTCTCAATAAAATACCAATTGTTTCATTAGGGGAATTGTCTTTTAAAAAAGTGTCCATTCTATTCTTAGGAATCAGCATCTATAATGAATTTGCTTATCAATGAAACATTCCTTAATGCTACCAACGGAGGTTTAAACGACTCATTGAGAAACGGCACAGTTTCCACACACGAACAATCTTCGGGCTGCCTGCCTTCATGGATTCTCGATGCAATGGGCGTCCAGGCAGTGTACGTTAGCGATATTGTGCTAACGGTTGTCCACATTCCGTCCGCCATCTTTGCATTCCTGTCTAATCTGGCTGTCATAGTAGCCATCATCCGCACCCCCTCACTTCATGTCCCTGTCAACGTGTTGCTGTGTGGCCTGGCCACCGCTGATTGTCTCACAGGCTTGGTTGTGCAGCCCGTGTACGCGTCATGGCGCTTTTTGTTGCATCACCTGAGAGACCCCTGCAGTTTGGTCCATCTGTACCAGGCCAGCAAGTCGCTTCCGTTCTTGGTCGTTGGCTGTACGTTCTTAAATCTGGGAATAACCAGCGTCGACAGATTTTATGCAGTTTCCAAACCCTTCGCCTACAGAACAGTAGTCACATTTCAAGGTATGTCCTTCCAAAGTCTCTTGGTTCTTCACAATTCTTTTGATGACGCGGTCGTCTAATGTTTAGAGATGTCCAAGTCCGAACCCTGGCCGGGGTCATTATGGTACGTTTTTATACTCTCATCTCCTGAGCCTGTTTGTCCGCGGGATCTTGGCAACATAAAGGGCAGCTATGAACCCTTGTCAGGGTTTGATTGGGAGGATGTTTGGACTAAGATTCACTAATTCAACGCTGGTTATCCAATGATTTAGTCTCTTACTAAAACCATTCGATCTCAAGACAGATTTTAACAAAGAGAATTCAAAAGACAGGTGGAATTTTCGGACCGCTAAATTTGTCTTTCTTTAGGGATGACTGATCGAAAGTTTTCCCCGTGAGCCAATTTTAACTGAACTTCGTGAAGGTCTGTAGGAGATTGGTTAGACGGTTTGTTGTCGGAGGCTCAACCAGCATTGAATTAGTGAAAAACTTAGTCCAAGAACTACCCAATCAGATCAAGTATCCAGAGGCAACTTTTGCATAACTAATACATTTAGAACTGATAGGTAAATATATATGGCCGACAAAATGTATACTCTTATAAATTGCCCACTTACAGATCGTATTCTGTACAGATGAAGTTTATTACCCTATTACCCTATCAGTCTACAACTTTTGATTAATTTAAAAATTCTGATGTTTGTAAAGAGAGGCAAAAGGAACGCCCTTATACATTAGATGGGCTTATATCTGGGGGGGGGCTAGTAACCGGGGGGGGCTTTAACGTGGGATTTTACGGTATTCGATAACCGTGATAGTTGATTTGATTGTCACGATCCTTATGACTCGAGGCACAATTTAACCGTATACCTTCTGCTCAACCTCAATATTGACTTAACAAAAGTGGTGTAATGTCTCTGTCAACAGGTATGGTGAAGATCGTGGTGGGTGCGTGGGTCCTTTGGTTCATTTACGTTTCTCTCATGGAGACTGTGGTCCCAAGCACGTTGTACGATTCGATGGAAAATGCCACTTTGGCCTCACTGATTATCATCCCAACGGCAGGTCACGTGCTAACCTTCCTTGCTGTGCGCCGCAGCAGCAGAAACGTCCTGGGCCTCACTCACAATCGACAGCATGCGACCCTCTTTAACAGAGAGAAAAAGGCGGCTGCAAGCATGGCTGTCTACACTGTAGTTACGTTAGCCTCGTTGGTACCTCTGATGATCCTTCTGAACTTCGGAGACAGCGTCGTTGCTGGAAATCTGCTGTTTCCTTGGGCGTCTACAATAACAACGCTCGTGTCCTCCATCAATCCTGTTATTCAAATTCAGAGGAACGCTGCCTTAAGGGAAGCCCTCAAGAATCAGTTTAATTACCTGTAACTTTTCGGCAAGCTGCTTTCATAACAGGAAAGAAGTGAAGTCAATAAAAGTTAATCTGGCCAACGTCTTTTGTGTTCACTTGTGTGCGGGCATTTTTTTTTACTTTTTCTCGATAAACGTTTAACGCTAAAACAAAATAAACTTTAAACACTCTACTCTTACTTGTTTGAAGTAAAGTAGTAATGAAAAGTGAGCACAACCGCGCAAGTCCTTCGCCGTCGCTGTTCCGCGTTCCACGACAGATCTAAGCCAATCTTTTCGTGACATGAGTCAAACCTTTCAGAGCATCCACGTCACCGTCACGTTACGTACGACCGAACGGCCGTTTGAGATTAACACTTTCGCCGACCAACAAATAAACCGGAATATTTTAAATAATCTGAGTTATTTGAACTAACAGTTACAGGCAGCCATTAACACTTTCCCTGATCAACAAATTAACCAGACGTTTTAACAACCATTTAATTTGGGTTATTTGAACTAACAGTTCAATTTTTAGCCCAACACTCGCAGTTACATAAAACGTTGTCCTAGAGATGTCAGACGATATAAGCGCCTGCAAAACAGCAAAACTTGTTAGCAGATGATCGACCAATCCCTAATTAGCATAATCTGCTCCGCCACTACAACCCGTAGCTACGCTATTCACGGGTTAAAAGAATGTGAAAACAAGCAAAACATAAAACAACAACAACAACAAACACACACACACACAAAGAAGGGTGAGGCCAACATTTGATATCTGAACCAAACAAGCTTGGTCAATAAACATCTTATGTTTTTCCAAACATGATGAAACATTTTATCAGCGCGCATAACCGGAAGAGATGAAAAGTTACCAACCTCTTAAAGGTGGCTCAAAACAGTTTCCAGTAGTTAGATTTTGATGGGTCGTTGCAACCACTCTTTATCACTTGATGCTACAATCATGATGTTAAAAAAACTGCCCAATCATTGGTGAACACGTTGTGATCATTTTCATGACACAACAGGTTACCATAGCAACAGTATGTCCTGCCAAAAACACCTTAAATTACAGCTTTAGGAGCTTACAATTTAAAAACGGCACGGTGAAATTTTTTGATATTATCAAATTTTGACTAAGCATGATAAGACGCAGATTTTGGCAAAGTTTAAAAATTCTGTACAAGGGGTTCAGAGCCGAAGTTTTCAAAACTTTAATTTACACAAATTCCTCAAAAATACGTTTTCCTTTATTGAAGAGTCCCCTTACAAACCAACATAGTAATAGTTAGTCAATAAACATCTTATGTTTATAGTAAACAACATAGTAACGGCTGCATTCGCATCTATCATCCTGTTTAAAAGACAACCTTACGCACTTTTTTTGTTTCTAATACATTTTCAGGCCCTGCACTGACATGCAATGGTTATTTCGATATTCTTTGTCGACGTTTTTACTCATTTCGGGCACTGCTATTTGATTCAGTGCATCCAGGAAGTTTATGTTCTCTGAATAAACTTAATAGAGTTATTATATTAGATCCGTTGATTTGTAGTCCGTAGTGCATTTGAACGTTTCCAGGATGTACTCTTGAAGTTAAAACCACTGGGCAGATTAAGTTGTTTAGTTTAGTTGCCGTCGATGTAGTTTTGCAAGGCCGTACGTAAGGCCGCCACGCCAAAGTCAACGTCTTCCTTCGTTATACACATGGGTGGCTTGATTCGAAGAGTCTAAAATTGAAAGCAGTGAGAACAGTGTTGAAAACTGAACAACGGGGTGAGATTTACAATAAAGAAAGATAACCCCGCACAACCCATCCGCATCAAACTTATCTGGGACTTGTGAGACACACGTGGAAGCTGCGCCCGAGGAAAAGAAAAGCTTAACAAAGGTTTAAATTTTCCCGCATATTGAAGTAATACCCACTCCGAAAGAAGAAGAGAAGGGAAGGGAAGGGAAGAAACGAAAGGCCCTTTTCACAGTGGACTGATCAATCTTGCATTACAGCGAAATTCAACGTGGACACGAAGCAATTTCGGACAGAAACTACACGAGTCCACGTCCGAAGTGCTCTTGCGTTCATGATGGATTTTCACGACAACAGAGCTTTTAGAAAACGCTCTTCAAACTGTAGGAATTTGAAAATGCGGGCTTATATTTTCGTGTGGACGGAAAACATTTTGAAAGCGGAGTTTTCCGAAAACGATGGCGTCACGAAAATCACGCGATTTCCCTGCTTGAGTTTTCGTCGAAAACAAGTCCAAAATGACCGGTGATTGCTGCGTTATAAAATTCTCCGGCGTAGTGTTTTGATGCGTTTTCAGAGTGAATCCTCCGTTTTCAAATTCCTCCGGTGTAGTGTGGACGGGGGCGTCATGTGACGGGAGTGCCAAAGGATTTAATACTTACATTTCCATACAGTCCTCCCTTGCCCATAAGCACTCCCATGTCTTTGATGTCCTCCCAAATTGGCACAAACTTCTCGGGCGGCAACGGTGTCTTAGACTCCTAAGTTTCAAATCAAGAAATCGTCATATTATATGGCCCTTCTGATATGGCTAACTCAAGATGGGCAAAATGAACCGAATCCTGCGCTGTGATTGTCTACCCGAGCGGGCAAGATGGCGCTATATTGCCCGCTCGGGATTACTCGCTGTGTCCCACAAGAAAATAGTGTTCCCTTTCCATAAAGAAGATCCTTTATTGACCAACAACGGAGGACAGATGTCCTTGGGACGGTTCCAGGAATCCTTTCAAATTGCGTCCTTTTACCCTCCCCAAAATCCTTATGACCCTGGATCCCCCTTAACCCCCCCCCCCCGAACCCCCCCTTCCTTCCCCACGCAGGGTCGGAATTTTTATCGTATCGCATTCACTGTCCCCACACTTTCAACCCATATTGAAGCTTGTTCGGTCAAGATGGCTGGATATTGGCCTCGTTCTTTTTTACGAGTTTGCCTCTCGGTCCATAAACACGCAAAAAAAAAAAAAAAAAATTGGCCAATATCTAGCCACCTTGACCTCAAGATTAGTCAATAACCCATATCTACCGGGTGTGGACTGATTTCCCAGATTGCTTGGTATATGCTTTCAGTTTTGCCACTTTTGTTAACTTTGCATAATGCATGTAGTTCTGAGAAATTAGTTCTTGATCATTGCATTGTACTAACAGATTCAGTCAGGACTGTAGCCTGAAATAAAATATGACTGAGGCAATCTCCATGGTTAAATTCTCTTTCTAGGTATTTAGCTTGTTCATGATGACTGCCTTTAAACACAACCCTGGAATCACGAAAAAAGTGGCTGAGGCAAAGTCAAAGTGCCTCGGTTTGCCTCCTACTGGCTACGTCCGGCAATAAAGAACATGCGCAGTACTATCAAAGGACAGGTTATAAACAGCTATGTAGCAAGTAACTTACTTTATCTGTGACAAACTCAACGCCAATCATCAAACCCTTGCCTCTGACGTCACCAACTATATCCGGGAACTCTTTCTTGACTTTGAGTAACTCTTGTAGAAAGTAGGTGCCGACCACCTCAGAGTTCTTTTGAGTGCCATCTGCATCAATGGTCTGGAAAAACAAAAACAAAACTAGATGTCGGTAAACAAAGAGCAGGAAAACATAAACAAATTTAGGCTCACTTTAGGGGTTAGGGTTTAAGTTGGGGTCACCATTTAAACAACTTTGCTGTCAAGGGAAAAATTGGAGCCACTAAAAAACGGTCTGCATGTTACCTGGTCCAATCACCCGGTGGCGGGAAATCTGAAAAGTTCATGTGGTCAATTACAGTTTTCTGTCCAATCAGATTTCGACTTAGTTAAATGGACCAATCGATAGAAGACATCTGCCGACGGCAACCAAGCGGCGGGAAATGTGAAAATCTTACGCAGCCATTAGCAAAAAGAAATCTAAAGTTGGCCTGGCACAGTTACGATATATTCACAGTTCTACAGTACCTCTAATACAGCTTTTCCAACCGCTGAAGCAATAGGATTTCCACCGTAGGTGTTGAAATGAATGGCTTGCGCAAAGCTCTGGGCAATTTCTGCGGAATATGAAAAAAGAACACGAAAAATTCAACGCATCTAAGAAAAACAGCGTTCACAATGCTTGTATACCATTTTTTCACGGAGAAACTGGTTCGTCAACGGTTTGTGCAATTTGGAAATTTTGGACTACCTTTCAAGACGTTCCGTGTATTTCGAAAATTTTCCGTTTGATCGAGCCAAAATTGTCTTACCATTTACTTTCTGACCGAAATTTCAGAACATTTTTGGGTGAATGGTAAGCAAATAATGTATTCAATGGTACTGAAAAAATACAAGAAATCACTTCAAGTAAAGATGGTGTTGTTTTACCTGGTGTCGTTACCACAGCTGCCAGTGGAAACCCGTTTCCAATGCCTTTGGCCATCGTCACTAAAAGTAAAATGCATCAGGGAATGGATAAGAGTAACGCACAAAAACAAACAAACAAACAAACAAGCAAACACAAAATGCTCTGAAGGCAAGGGTCTACCGTAGTGGTCATTGGTCAGAAGTATTGGTGAAAGAGCTAAACTATGCAAGATCAAAACAAAAAATGCTATACGTGTACTCGTTCAAAGATACTAAAAGCAGAACTTGCCTATCAAACAGCTATCGGAATAATTTATTTATTAATGGCATACCGATGTCTGGAACAACTTCTTGAGTTTCGAAACCCCAGTAATGGCTTCCAAGACGACCGAATCCTGTTTGAACCTGTAAATATACAGCAATAACATTAATACATGTCGTTGTTCATGCTGATGTATAGTCTGAGTGAAGATTCACACGTTACCTCATCTGATATACACACGCCGCCTCTCTCACGTATTAGCTCGTATGCGCCCTTTAGAAATCCCTTGGGAAGGTGAACTGACCCGCCGACACCCTAAAAGAAAAGCTTAACACATCATGGACAGAACCAAATAATTAAAAGAAAAAGATTCTTTTCAGTGCAGACTGTACTTACCTGAATGGGTTCGGCGATGAAGCCTGCGACCTTCTTACTGGTGGAGTGAACCAAGACATCTTTCAGTTGATCAACATACATCTTGGATGCCTTACATTGACCTTTAACGATACACGTACACGATACAGTTAAATTTCAACTGCAAGCTGTGTCGCAAACGGAAAGATTTTGACGGGAAGACAGCTCTGCATAAACTTTGCAGCAAGCCAACGGATATAGAGAGGTTTTCCAGCCTTTTCATGGGCCGCTACGTAAACACAAGACAAAGTTCCTTTTCTAATTTCAGCCGAAGGTAGAACTTTGGGATTCCCCTAAACTTTCTCGACTATTTTGCCGCTGGCTGTTTGCTACAAGAATTAAGAATTGACTGTACGCCAACAAGATTTAAATGAAAACCGGGTTATCAGGCATGGAGAGAGCGAACAATGTAATTGTTTAAGTACAAATCACCCACACTTCGAAAACGCAAAGAAGAGGCCGCCAATTCATTAACAACCGCACACTTAATTTCTGGGCTACGCCCTCTTCAACTATATATCACGCGATAGAAGTCTTGAGCTCAGCATAGAAATACGCGCGTATTTTCTTTGGCTGATTCTAAACTAAATTGCATTACTCACTACCATTAACCATTTGTCAGGTTTTTACAAACAATTCCAAATTACCTGCAGCGCAGTTACAAGTCCTGTCCGTCTACGGAAACAAGAACAAAAACAAAAAGCGGATATAAAATTTGGACCCACAAAATACCGAGCTGATATCAGAAAGCAACCAGGAACATGCAATGTGGGGTGTAGTAACTTTACTTACCTGTGCTACCGAGTCACGGCAGTTCGCGCCACCCCACGGTCCTTGATAAACATCTGGATTCATAGTCTAAAGAGCGAATTGTTTGAAAACGTTAAATCTAAGTAGATGAAAAGTTTCACACGCCCTCGGCCATAATTTGTATGGGTAATCGTATGAATGCGAGCGCAATTAAGGATGTACACTACAAGCGATATTTGAAAATTCTCTTAAAATTGCACCAGCCTTTAGGCGAGTGCAAGTTGAAAGAATTTTCTAATATCACGAGTACATGTAGCATGAACATGTTTCTCCACAAGGGTATGGAAAGCCCAAAGTATTTTAAAAATGCCTTAAATTACACCATGATTAGCTATCCGCTATTTGGCAATAAAGTGTTGGTGCTGGGGAGAAAAGGAGTACAATTTGGTTTAAACCTTAAACCTTGGAACATATGAAACATCGATATCCTGCTAAACTGTGCTGCAAGATTTCTCAGGGCCCATCCTGCGAGCAGAGTCTCCTTCAATCTCACAAGAAAAATCATGAAGATTCTTGTATTTTGTGTATTTGTAGTACAGAAAATTTCTCTAAGAAGATCGATGGAGACTCTGCCTGCAGGGCACATACTGTAAGGTCTTGTTGTGACATTGTATGTATGACAGTGCTCTTTTTGTTTGTGGGCAAAATAGAACTAAATGTAGTTGAATCACTCAGACGATAAGAAAAGTGCATTATTTTACCTGGTAAAACCCAAATCCTAATGGTACATTAAGTTTCCAAGTGTTGTGGGCTAATATTCCCAGTGTGCCTGGACTGGC
>Ga0126338_10002092_pt1 | contig 13495 bp, 9 predicted proteins | sample OrbCmetagenome_2_FD_92529 | JGI IMG/M metagenome (GOLD analysis project Ga0126338, IMG submission 92529) | Coral microbial communities from Petempiche,Puerto Morelos, Mexico - Orbicella C C metagenome | ecosystem: Host-associated > Invertebrates > Cnidaria > Coral | place: Petempiche,Puerto...
GAAAGCGTCACGCTCGATTGCGCCAATTTCGCTACTCGAGGACTATTACTAATAGTCCTCTAGTAGCGTAGCCAATTAAAATGCAGGATTTGCATTAGTCCACTAGTTGGGTGATACTAATAAACAATTAGATTATGAGCTCCAGATTTCTATCATGAATAGAAATCGAGAGCGAATAATCTAATTCTTTTAGTATAAATCTACTAGTCGTTCAAAACTTTATCTAAATCCTCTTCACAGACACCTCGAAAACTTTTAGGTAACCGGTAAAAGGATCAAAGGCCCTGGGTACGAAAGGTTCTGAGTGTCGTGCCTGAATAGAACGGGATTGAATTAATTGCTTGAAAGCGAGCTTTACTGTTTACAAAGAGTTTTTTTTTTTTGCAAGCTTAACTCCCCGCGTAGGATGTGTTAAAACGAAATCCGATAGGAAATCGCGCAATTCAGTTTTTAATGGCAAAAACCTTGTACAAGAATATATGTTAAATATATTTCAGTCCTTGTTGCATTTTCTAAAAGCTAAAGATATAATCAGTTGCCTGAGATAACACCAAAAACAATTTCCCATGGGAACTCGAGAAAACAAATTTGAAAGTTCAGAGAACTTGTGGTGGATTGCTTAACATTTTCGCGGGTAACTTTCTTGTACGTAGTTTTCAAAGTCTTTTTCCTCCCCACTTCCGCCTTATTTTTGAAAAGCCTGATATGGGCTACAAGATGTTTCAATTGGAAGAAGCTTCTTCCCTCGATGAGGAAAGACTATGAGCCATTGTGGCTATTCTGAAAACCTGTCCGAGTTCCCTGGACACGAGTCAAACCCATGTCCTTTTACCCACAAGATCTCCCGTTAAAGGTTGCTAGAAAGACGGCCACATATCTAGCTTCAAATGTGACAAACATCACACATACTGTCAGTTGAGTTTAGTAATATACTGTTTTTAACGAGCAAGTTGTATGACGAATCACTGACCGGCTGACTAATAACTAGTTTTTCCTTGTTTACTTTCTCTCGAAAATAGCAAATAAGTTCTGCAATATTATCGAACGACCTTGAAGCCCCTCTCTCTTTATGTAAGCACTAAGCAAGGGTAACAGAATGTACATTGTAAATTGCACTAGCTAATGTGCACAAGCATTGTGTATAAGACGGGGTTTCTTTAAAAGTACTATGTATGGTTCTTTTGGGAATATTAACGCGTGCCATGTTTTGTATAACGATTCTCAGCTCAGAATAGACTTTCAGTGTACAGGCTGTACATTACGATTGCGTCCACAATACGCCGGAGGAGTTTGAAAACGCAGCTTTATTTCTACGGTTAGGCCTACCGTCCACACTAATCCGGCACGAAAACGGAGCTTTTCCAAAACGCTCTTCAAACCGGAGGAATTTGAAAACGCTGGCTTTTCGTTTTGGTGTGGACAGAAAACATTTGAAAAGCGGAGCTTTTTGAAAACGATGAAGTCACAATAATCAGGTGATTTCCCAGCCCGGGCGTTTTTCAAACACAAATCCAAAATGACCGATGATTGTTGCGTTTTTAAATTCCTCCGGCGTAGAGCGGACAGAAAACATTTGTTGCGTTTTCAGAGTAAAACCTCCGTTCTTAAATGCCTCCGACGTATTGTGGACTTAGCCCAAGATACAGTTGATTTCAACAAATACCGTCAGTCGTTTCTGCAAAAGTGAATTCATGTTAGTTGCACATGTAATTAGAGTCTTCAAGAAGGGCAAAAATAACTTTTCTATCTGCTTAAGGTTTTCACCGAAATCCTCGCCCGATGTTAGGCAACTTTACATCTTTTTAGCACCTCTCTGGCTTTTTCGTTCCCTTCGATCAATATTTTCCCTTTTTGGTATTCTGAGAAACGTTTGGCGATACTGAGAAATCGAAGCAGCCATTTTTCTGAAAAATTCCGAAGATTTTCGAATGTTTCCCGAGGGCTAAACAAACGCCTTCGAACTCATTTTCAATTTTTAGGAAAATTTCCGAAGATTGCCGGAAATTTCCAAGGAAGATCCGAAGATATTCTAAAGGCAAGGAAGCCCAGGGAAGCCAAGAAGGCTTATGTTAAGAACTACCATCTAAGACTTAATTAAAAGGCACACAAAATGACAATAATTTGGGACAAAGAAATAGTTAAGCAAAGCTAAAAAAAAGCGAAAGCAGCACACAAAAGCACTCTAATTATTGCGTTCGACGAAGTGGAACGCAAACCTAATTTTGACCTGTGGGTTTTCAGAGTTGGTCTCCCTGTGCACGGTTTTAGGCCGAAAAAAACCACATTCCCGTAAGGACACCAAAATGGCCACCCCGCTTGGTTTTTGCAGGGGCATGTCACGGCCAGTAAACTGGTGCCGTTTAATGCTAAGACATGTGATAAGACATGTGGCGAACATGTGAGTATGTGAGCAGGCCATGTGAGCTCGTCTTTCGGATCTTTTTTTGACTTCTTTCCATTCAGTCGCCGTACGCCTCGCTATTATGTGCTCTCAGCGTTAGATTTTGGCGAATTTAAACGCTTCGACGGCAGCGTTATCGAAATCTGAGGGAATTGTCCTTGTTTATTAACACGACTTAGCTTTGAGATAATAACCGTGGAAACAGCTACATTTTGATTGTATTTGTTGATTAGTTCCGGTCGCGACAGATAGCTCAGTCTTTATCCGGTCGAAATTTTATTGTTTGGAATCGGTGGAAAAGTGCTCTGAAGGCAAGATCCATAAGACTACTTTATTCATCAGGAAGAAGAAGATTAACATGGATTACAAATGACGATTTCAAGATGCGTAAATCGTGACATAGGCCTTTGAGGTAACCTTTGCCAGAAGGCTGACAGCGCTGAGAAAAAACAAAAAACACAAAAACAAAATAAAGAGAATCACAAGAAGATTATGTCTTTTCAGGAGAAAAGGAAAATCTAAAACAGATACTAGTACTCATGGAGAAATGGAGTCTAATACAGGCCCCGTCCACACTACCCCGGAGAAATTTGAAAACGCAGCTTTATTTCTACGGTTAGGCCTACCGTCCACACTAATCCGGCACGAAAACGCTCTTCAAACCGGAGAAATTTGAAAACGCAGCTTTATTTCTACGGTTAAGCCTACCGTCCACACTAATCCGGCACGAAAACGGAGCTTTTCAAAAACGCTCTTCAAACCGGAGAAATTTGAAAACGCAGTTTTATTTCTACGGTTAGGCCTACCGTCCACACTAATCCGTCACGAAAACGGAGCTTTTCAAAAACGCTCTTCAAACCGGAGAAATTTGAAAACGCAGTTTTATTTCTACGGTTAGGCCTACCGTCCACGCTAATCCGGCACGAAAACGGAGCTTTTCGAAAACGCTCTTCAAACCGGAGGAATCACGAAACGCCGATTTTGCGTTGTTTTAGTGTGGACGACGTTTTAGTGTTTTTCGAAAACGATGACATCAGGACAGTCATGTGATTTGCCTGCCAGAGTTTTCCTTAAACACAACTCCAAAATGACCGGTGAATGTTGAGTTTTGAAATTTCTCCGGCGTAGTGTAAACCAAAAAAAAAAAAACTTTTGAAGCGTTTTCAGAGTGAAACCTCTATTTTCAAATTTCTCCTGGGTAGTGCCGGTGCGCGGGGCCTCAATATTAGCTAATGCTGTAAACAAGTTACAAAATGCCTCCCATTTTATCTTACAAGAGAGGTTAATTGCTGAACGACGTGCTCGCTAGAGTAAAACTTTGAAGGCCTTATTAGTAAAACTTTGAATCATTTATTTTAAAAGTATGAAGTATATTAGGGCAATTAATTCAGCTTCTGATGAAAAGTGGAGCCATTTTGCTTTTAAGATCAAAATGAAGACAGTGTTCATCTATTTTCAACAGGGTTTATTCATAATACATCACAATGGCTACCATTTCACTGGCACTTTTTTATTTTAAATCTCTCTGTTTCGTTCTTCGTAGTGTAAACTGTTTTGGAGAACGACTTGGCTTAATTACTGATAAAATTCATTTTCAAATTCTATCCAAACTTGTTTTCAAAAAGAACTCGCTATTCTTGTAACAGAGCTAGGGATCTTGAAATTAACATATTCAATCTCATAAACAACCTCGTGCCCAAGGCTTTTATCTTGAACCCTTCCCAATTTCAACGGAAAAGCCCTGGGGCCGACGTTTTAGTCAGTGGCTGTCTCTTTAAAGTCTGTAGGTCAAAATTCACATTCTCTGTACTGATTGTCAATCATTTCTTCCAGCTCGGTTATGATTATTTGTTATGAAATTTTTTCCTTACCTTGTGCATGTAAAGAGTTCTTTAGTTGGTGTCAAGAGCAAACACAGGGCCTGGTTAATAGAAAGACCTTGCTCGAATTATTTCCCCAGCTCTCCTTGCACAATTTTTTTTTTTCAGCCGTTTTTGCTGTACATTTTTTTTTTTCGGAAATTGCCTAACGACCCCCCCCCCCCCCTCAAAAATATAGTGGTCCGTCCACTACTGCTTATCGATATCACTCATGGCTTGTTCGGTGTACTCTCCAAGAAAACAAACGGGACACTTATTCATTAAAATTATGATTGAAGATTTACCGTAAATTGAACTGATCAAAAAAGCCTACAAAAAAACATTAGCACGATAATAGGCATCTAAAAATTAAACCCAGCTTTTTAAAAAAAAGCTATCGTAAACGAGGAACCCAGCCAAATTCAAAGCAATACACAGCGGTACACATCAATGATTGATCACTTTTGAATCATTAAAATACACCCTCTAAGTGAGCAAATAATGTGGTTCTTTGTTTCACTTTTCCGTCGGCACACTTTGAGATTCTAATTTATCGTAGATGGCAAATTACATATATAAATTATTATTGACTGTGCCATTTAATGGTCGTGATAAATATTAGACAAGTAAGTTGATTAGTGACCAAGTAGGCCTTTCCACAAATTTCCAGATATTTTTGGGGGGATATTTATTAGTGTCCGAGATATTTAGAAAATTTGGGGATAGTGAGAAATATTCATTTTTTTTTTTTGGTTTTGCTAAGCCCTGTCTTCTCTTCGCTATTTTCTTGAAACAATATTCAGTTCTATGCCAGAAACAATCTAGTTCAGCGATTTCCCACTTTAAAAATGTATTCCATATCACTATAAGCGCTAAAAAAGCAATTTTCCAAAATGGCGGATGCTGGTGACATCAAAGCGCTTGAATCTTCTTTCTCAACCTCCTACTACTGCAAGAAAATTTTGAAAATTTTGGCCTACGTGATTTAAAATCGATTTGTTTTTTAAAAAGAAGATAGGAAATATTTAGAGGATTTTCGAGATATTTAAAAAAAAATTTGTGATATTTAGAACTTTTTTTGAAATCTCGGGAAAGATATTTAGACGATTTTACGTGATATATATTGGAAAAGCCTATTCCACAGAAACGTCTGCCTTGTTCTGCTGAAATTGTAAAACTCAAAATTGTCGTTTATATCTGACACTTGTCGAGACTTTCCTGCCGGCTAGACCTTATGTTTTTTTCTTATGATACCTGTTATATTTTTCTCTCATTATTTTTTCATAAACGCGATGAAAAGAAAGAAGCCAGCAACATTCGTCCTATAAACAAATCATAACTAAAATTATATTATAGGAAGAAATGGTTGCAGTACCGGAAATAAAAGCACTATTTCAAAGTACAGTAGAACCTCGTTAATTCAGTCACCAACGGGCCACAAATCTGACCTTATTAAGGGGCGGTCGTATTAAAGGAGTTCTTTAAATAAGAAAATGACTAACTGAGCTTTTGCTCGGGACAGAATAAAGTGGCTTAAATGAGGAGGTTGCCGTATCAACGGCATGGCCTTAGGGCGAGGTTCCACTGGAGCAGAAAAAGTTTATTATACACTCTACTTAAAGTAACAAAAGTTTTCAAGTGATTCCATCGAAAAAGAAGGAGTATTAAAAATATTCACAAACTCAGTCTATTTGCTATTCACGTTATGTGTATTACAAAAATGCGATAAAAAATGGGCGTCACCCTGATCTTTTTTCGCACAAAATGGATGGTCGTTTTAGGAATCATTCGATCCGCGAGGTTTCCCCTAGGAATTCAGGTAATCCAAAACAGAAATTAGAACTTCTGAAGAAAGTTATTACTTGCATCAAAATATTAGAGCCGTTCAACAAAATAGTGCTAGTCTTTGGTCTTATGTTATAAACTATTTTAATTGAAAAGGAATAAAGATTACGAAAGAAATGAAAGAAGTCGTTGCAAGAGAAAATACCCAGTATTTCCTTAAGACATGTTTTCTACAGTATTCAAATAAGGCTCCGTGCACAATACGCTAGATAAATCTGAACACACTGTTTTCACTCTGAAAACTCATCAAATATTTTCTTTCCACGCCACGTCGGAGAAATTTGAAAACGCAACAATCACGGTCACTTTGGATTTGCGTTTGAGGAAAACTGGGGCAGGGAAATCACCTAATCATCGTGACTTCATCGTTTTCGAAAGGCTCCGTTTTCAAAATGTTTTTCCGTCCACACGAAAACGACAAGCCGTTTCTCTGGTTTGAAGAGCGTTTTCGAAAAGCTCCGTTTTCGTGATGGTGTAGACGGAAGACCTAACCGTAGAAATAAACCTACGTTTTCAAAATCCTCCGCCGTACTGTGGACTTGGCCTTAACTTGATGGAAATCTCTTAATGTTATGTCGGTACAGGCCGGCTCTCGAGCGCGCGTTATTATAGTGACGCGAGAAATTATGCGCAGCAAGGTTGCGCAGTGCAATTCAGTGGAATCGCTTTAAATATTTCAAGAGTTTAATTTGCTGGCAAGCGAGGCGTTACGAGGAAGCCTTTGACTGAATTCAAACACCAAAACATGTTGGAGTCATCCAATAATCAGACGGATTTTATTGGGGTAAATGTCTTTGATGGTACCGAAATACTTTGTAAAGAACTGGTAATTTGAAAGATTTTAATCCTGGTGTTTAGGAGAAAAATAGGAAACCTTTTGTCTTACAACAACAATGCTAAGGTTGAAATAGGCCTTTCCACGAATATCACGTAAAATCACCTAAATCAGGAGCCCGTGGGCTCCTGCCTAAATATATATTTTCGGAAATTCCCGAAAACCCGCTACATATCTCATATCTTTGTTTTAAAAATAGAACGATTTTCAATGACTTAGGCCAAAAATTTCAAACTTTTTTCTCGTAGTAATAAGAGTCGAGGAAGAAGATTCAAGCACGTCGATGTTACCAGAATCTGCCATTTTGGAAAATTGCTGATTTAGCGCTTTTATATAAATTAATGATATGGAATACACTTTTCAAACGGAAAACTGCTGAAATGGATTGTCTTTGTTGTAGAACTGAGTATTTTTTCAAGAAAATAGGGAGGAAAACAAAGAGCTATAAAGCCCTCAAAAGCTACACATATTTCAAAAGATCCTACATTTTCTAACATCTTAATATTTTCTACATATCTTAGAAGCCTCTAATATCTGAAACAATATCGGATATTTGTGGAAAGGTCTAGGTTGAAAATATTGAAGTAATCTTGATTTTAGTTAGATGACAGAATCTAGAAGATTCCATTAAGCTCATCAGTTCATAATTTGTGTGTTGACAGATAGTGAGCCAAATTCAACAGTTTGAGTTTCTTAAAGATCATGTTAAAAATAATAGTTTCACGGTGCTAAATGTGAAAAAAGCTACTATGTAAAGGACATTGAAGTTTTCTCTCCTAAAACTCTTAAATGTAATGAATCTTGCAAATAATGTGCTAATATTCAAATAAGGCTTTGAAACACAATCTTTCCAAATGAAGACATTTCCCTGAAGAGTTATATTAAGTATGATTAAAATAAAAAAAATGGTGTACGTCACTCAACTTAGATCAAATTAATTTTGTAAAAATAAGAAATATCCATAACACCATATAGCCGTTGCTGGTTATTTTTTCTGACCATAGTTACTCCCAATTTATTTGTTTGTTTAAATTCTTAGAACGATATCATCTATTGCAATTGGGTTTTCCTGTTTTTCAGTCAACGAGAAATCCCTTGACATAACGTCAATTCACGTGCCATCTCTGTAATGACAGTTGAGCGAGCACATTTTTGAAGCATTACTATGAAAACTAAAATAATTTTCACATTGCGTTGGCTTCTAAACAAACAACTTCCCCGAGGGTCTAGAAAAATAAATATCTCCACCATTCTTTCATGTATACCTGATATTTTAATATATTTAATGTCTTTTCATGTTTGAATTATTTCTTGTCTTAACTAGCTAATTTGTGCTAGATCGCGTCCAATGAGAACTGAAAAGGTAATAACTTCATATTATGCAAACCCGCTCGATGACAACAATGTATATTTATTTACATAATAAAGAGGTCATCTTCAAATACCTTTTTAGCCCCAAAATAAAGAAACCCCAATCAATTATTGCACTTCAACTCGCCTTCTTTTTTCAACCTTGTGTTCATTATTGACAACATAGTCTTTCAATATTGACGAGATAGTCGTTAACGAGTGCGCTTATTAATAAACTGTTCCACTGTTCCTAAAATTACTAAGCTAACATATGACAGATATGACTTTTAATTTACAAGTAAGCCGGCCAGTTTTATGTTTATTTATTGAATAGTAGACATTTTCACTGGGTTGCCTGACAATATGAAAACTTTAAGTGGCCTTCTGGAGCCCACGTGATGTCAGGATGTCAGCTGTTTCATAAATGTTTGATATAAAACCTTTTTCAGTATCATGATTAACTCTTTACCACCTGAAGAGTAACAAAATATAAATTTGACCAAATTTGACAAATTATATAAAAACTCGCATGGAAATAATCACTCCGAACTAACAGCACCACATGAAAGTGGTGCTAAATAGCTTCCATTTGAATGGTCACACTTTAGATTTTCATTCGTAAACCGACAATTAATTTAGCATAATACGAGTTCCACATGAAATAACTGCTCAATAGCTTTCTTTTCAATGGTCACACACTAGGGTTTCGTCCACAGACGGTAAAAGTAAGAGCAATCTTGTACAGCACAATAAACGGTAACACATGAAAGTACTGCTCAATAGCTTTCATGTGAATCGTCACACACTAGGGTTTCATCCACAAACTTAAAATTTAGAACCACCTTGTGCAGCATACTAAACAGTACCACATGAAAGTACTGCTCAATAGCTTTCATTTGAATGGTCACACACTAGGGTTTCATCCGCAGACGGAAAAGTCAGAACCACCTTGTACAGCAAACTTAAGTTCAACACATAAAACTACTGCTCAATGGTTTTCATGTGAATTTAAGTCCACATTTTCAGTATAATTTAAAATCATAGAGTTAAAAGTTAGAGAGCTTTTTCAGTCAATAATTAATGACAAATAACTAAGGGAATCCAGGGCAAAATAATTCTACGTGGGCCATGAACGTAAACTTCGTGAAATAGATTCTTTTTTTGTTGCTGTTGCTTTGTTTGAAGTAGTACATATCGCATTACTTTGTGTGCTGTTTGAAGCAATGTTCTTCCTAAAAAATTTGGTTGATGTTAGACTACTTTGCAGTTTATTTTTTCAGGACTGGCCGAAAGGGAGATACATCTGTGTACGAAAATGTCGTGAAAACATAAAACAGAAGGCAAAAAAAACCCAGTTTCTTTGAAAATTCTCTCCCTGTTTTCCCCACAAAAACAGTTTTTTTTATGTCTCTCTTTATTTATTGTCCCAAGAGACAAAGTTTTGCGCCGATTACGCTCACTGCTCAAGTCGTTTTACGAGTGGGTCTGTTAGAGTTAATTACTGCAAATTAGAGAAACTATTTTACAAGTTTTTCTCTCTCTGAAAACACCTGCATTGGAAACAAACACGACTTTTGGCAAATATGAGGGACGATTCCCGAGCAAACATTCGACACAACAGTTGCAAACACACTTTTAATCACAATGTTGAAAATAATAAAGAAATACAAAATATTCTTCCTGTCTGATAGAACCGTGTTTAGGCTTTTTCACTTTCAATGGGCTGAAAGTTCGCTTTTATCTGTCATTGTCATGTAAAAGTTTGTTTTGACAAGAAAGCCATGAACTACACATAAAGAATGAATAATTTATTTGAGCAAAACATATTCGTATTTGATGAGTTCCATTGTTATTTTGAAGTAAACTTGTTGAGAGCTTGCTGTGTAAATAGCTTTAAATCTGACGTTTAGTTTATTAGGGGCATTTTTTGCTTTTTGGAGCGTTTGAAGGGAAGGAAGCCACACTTGTGCTTCACCCAGATATGATAAGAAAGTTCTCCGTGTGCGCCCACAACAACAGGCTCGTTTGTTTTGTGTAGTACTTCAAAGAAGCTCATACGCCACCATTTAAATGAGACCCATTGTTTTAAAAGCTGGATTACATTAATTATGCAAGCCAAGAAAATACCCCGCGTTTGACGAGATATCAAGCAAAAAAAAACAAACTAACCAGGTGGGGGCGATAACGATTTTATGGACTGGTTAAACTTTGCGACCTTGAGTAGTTGAATTAAAAATATCAATGAAACATGTATGTCTTAGACAGAACACTTCAAAGGGTTTCGACGCGCACTTGTAGCAGAAAGAAATTAACAAACAGCTGATTTTTCCCCGATACGAAATGAACAAGTTGTTACAGACACTTTCACCACTTGAACTGACATTAAACATTAATTAAACACAAAAGAGGCTTTTGTTTAATGTCTAGGCATAAAAGCGCGGTTTTAAATTCTAACAGCCAGTAATACGAAGGTGGTTTTCTAAGCATCTATAACGCTCGCAAGGTAGGGAGCTTTGGTGTCGTACTTAGCTAATTGAGGTGAATTTATATGAGAAATCGCTCTCCTGTCGGGAGAAAGAGAGTCTCTGTTTGAACGTACGCGACACTTAAAAGGAGAAGCTTTTTAAAGAGCTATCGTAGACAGGCAAACGGACAAAGTCAACAGCCCTGGGCGGTGAAGAATACCCTTTTGAATCACGAACAGTGAAATATCTTCTTGGAAAAACGCCATGTCTGGTGTCGAGAGTCACGTTAAACGCCCAATGAACGCGTTCATGATTTGGTCAAGTCGCAAGAGGCGGGAATTAGCACGTGAAAATCCAAGACTACATAACTCCCAAATCAGCAAGATTCTTGGCTCGGAGTGGAGGAAACTCACCGAGGACGAAAAGCAGAAGTTTTTCGCGCAAGCCAAGCTGATAAGCGAGTTACACATGATCGAGCACCCTGATTATAAGTACCGGCCAAAAAGGCGTCCAAAGAAGAAATACTTGAAGCACAACTCCGCGCCCGTCAGCCATGGTGACTCGTGCAGTACTTTTCTGTGTGCCTGCCATCGGTCTTCCTCTTCGCCGGAAGATTACAGGCAAGAGGGAGAAAGCTCACAACAACTGAACAAAAAAGAACTTTTGCAAGGAACAGAAGTATCTATAAAGAGAGAGGAGACGGAACACGCAAACCAAACTTGCATTAGCGCTTCAGGAAATGTCCCGGCGAAAGAACGCATCCCGGAGAATTACGAAAAGTTCTCGTTGCAATCCAGGGCCTCACCTTATGCCTTCACTCAAAGATATGACACCAGCAAAAGTTTCAGTGTGCAAGAAAAGGTCCGAAAGAGAGCATTTACAGACGGCTTCAACGTCCGTGACGAGCGCCTGGCTTTGTCAAGAACGGCAGTACCGCCTGGTCATTCCCCAAACTTTCATCTAACGCCATTTCAAAGCCAGTGTAATTTCTTGCCAAGTCATTTCTCTAGCGAAAGAGACACGGTGCAGTTGATGCCCTACTCTCCCGTGAGATGTAACTACTGTCCTCCTGAAGGAATTACAGGCGAAGAAGAATTCTCACTTTCCCACAGAGCGCCGTACGTTTTGGTTAACCCGCCGACAAATCAATATTTCTACGGCACCAGGTGGTGAAAAAAACTGAGAAAACTTTAAGAAAACTGCACGCGAAATCTTACGCAAGAGACATTTTAAGCCATAGTTTACATTTCTTGATCGCGGGGTTCCTTTGTTACAAGTTCAACAACAATCTTGTTGAGGACATTTTTATTTTTAATTACAAAAACTGACTTATCCATAAGGTTGGTTTGCATGAAGTTAATTGAGGATTACAGCATATTGTTTATAAATTTATTGTAAGAAATAATCTTTAACTTGGAGGACCACAGCGTTTTTGCTAACAACTACAATCTTGCAAGCGCGTTTGATTCAGTTCATGGGTTTTCAAGAAACCCAATTTGTAACATATATTTGCACATTCTAAATCGAAAATCTATACGACAATTGAATATCTGATGAGGTTGCGTAAAACAATAGCTTCTCGATAGGCAAAGCTCGTGTCATGAAGAGAAAGTGAAGAAATAAATCATGCGAACATTACTTGAAATTCAGCCGTAGTTTCCCGAGTTTTAAAAGGAGTGTCCACGTTAATAACATTTTTGTAACTTCCACTAGTTCAATTTAGCCGAAGGCAATGTTCCTTAGCCATTGTTAACGCACAATATACCTGATGGATGGGCACCTTAACGGGTTCCATTGTATTTTCCATTGTTTTTCGCGAATAAAGCACATAAACACGCGTCAATATCCACGACGGAGAGATCTCAATTTAGTTTTCAATATCTAGCAATGAGAAAAGTTTTACGCGTTAGATTCCTTCGGCGCATCACTTTCCTCGGCTGCCACCAAATTGTTCAACTAAATTCGATGTCTTGCTTTAATAAACTTTGCCAAAATTCACCCGTTGATTGTTCTAAAAACCGTGACAACGGTTTAGTGTCGGTAATGTTATCTGTGAAGGAGTTAACACTTCCAAAGTCGAAGATTTTGCCATGGATTCGAGTTTGCTGAATACGATCATACAACAGAACAGCATGAAAGAGATTCAATGCAGTATGTACATTGTAAAATGGCAGCAGGTGGCAAGAGAGTTAATTAAAACCCGAGAAAGGGCTTCATTTGTTCGTTCATTTCTATTGTATTCTCCTGTGTTAAGCGCGCGTGGCGATGTAAAAGCGTGAGGAGCGACAAGAAAACGTGGGGGACTAGGGAAAGGAGGAAATCTGGGGAGAGTGAAGTTTCTCCTTGTTTAGATTGAGCGCGCCAGACTTAAAATTTTTTCCGTCTATCCCTGCTTGTGTTGTGCTCTTGACATGATGTATCTATCATTCTCATAACTTCTCCGTAGTTGTTTGAAGACTGGATAACGCTATTTAACAATTAGACCCTTCGCCCGCAAGGGCTAGGGGTCAATAGCCCATGAGGCGAAGCCGAATGGGCTATAGACCCGTGGCCCTTGAGGGCGAGGGGTCTAATTGTTTTAGTATCACCCAACTAGTCGGACAGAAAAGGCAATAACAAAGTTAGCAAATGCAAGTTGAAGAAATATTTATTTGGGAATAAAACGAAAGAAAGCGTCACGCTCGATTGCGCCAATTTCGCTACTCGAGGACTATTACTAATAGTCCTCTAGTAGCGTAGC
>Ga0126338_10002093_pt1 | contig 13495 bp, 6 predicted proteins | sample OrbCmetagenome_2_FD_92529 | JGI IMG/M metagenome (GOLD analysis project Ga0126338, IMG submission 92529) | Coral microbial communities from Petempiche,Puerto Morelos, Mexico - Orbicella C C metagenome | ecosystem: Host-associated > Invertebrates > Cnidaria > Coral | place: Petempiche,Puerto...
TATTATTGCTATTAACCAGTGAACGAAAGAATGACCGAGAATTAGAACCCTTGGGTCAGTCATGTTCTAAAATCAAAAAAGAATGGGAGGAGAGGTGGTTTGCCTTGTGAGCCGTCGAAAATTATCATTTAAAGGTTACAGTAACAAACTGAGTTTACTTGCCTGAACTGGAGAAATGAAATTGCCTCTGCACCTAGAGGAAACCAAGACTCGATCGTGAAAATTCTCTGATGTGTACTCCTCGAAGGTTACGAAGAATGAGGGCGAACGCATGACTTACACTCTCCTTGTATGATGGGAATAAACCGCGGAATTCAAGATATTCAATTTGATTATAGATGAACGGATATATGCCGAATTCCAGCCTTCAGAACAGCCACATGGCAATTACGATAAGATAATACTAAAATGTTTACTATACTAAAATGTTTACTAAACTAATGTCGGCCTCTACATAAATGACATTATGACGGTGTCCATAATCTCGTGTTTTTTGTTTTGTTTTGTTTTGTTTTTTCTGCCTTAGATATTGACGAATGCAAGGAAGAAACGTATTACTGTCCGAAGTTTTCAAGGTGTAAAAACAAGAATGGTAGTTATGATTGCCCTTGTAAAGATGGATTTGAAAAGACAGCGCAAGGAACATGTTCAGGTAATAAATTATAGTTCATTTTATTTTACTTGAACCTAACCTAAGCCTAAGCACTTAGACCGGCAGAACATCAGATGCAGTGGCGGCGGTCGACTAGATGGTTTTATGACCAACTGTCTGTTTTATTCTGCTACAGCAAATAACATGTCAAATGCAGCTCACTTTAATGTGAACTCATTTTCAACGGATGCGCGGTTGTCGTAATCTAGTTTCAAATTTGAAGTACTAATCAGATGGTCTCGGCATAGCTTGTGACCAAGTTGACTGGGTCCAGTTTGAGATGAAAAGAAGATACTTTTCTTAAAGGTTATAAAAAAACCTCGTTGCATCACTCTACACCTACATCATCTACATAAATTCGCATAGGCAAACCTCTACCCGCTCAGTTCCTCTCGACTAATGCATCCATACCGCATGTTACTAGAGTCTGCACATTTTCCGTGTGGAGGAAATTAATATGACAGGCTAAATAAATTAGATTTTTTATTCTCTCTAGAAATTTGCACTCCGAAGTGTGATGAGAACTCTTATTGTGAAAACGGAAAGTGCCTGTGCCGAAGAGGATTCTCTCTGGGGTTTGACTATACGTGTCAACCAAGTAAAGGTGAGACAAGCACAGATATAAGAGTTGCTATGAGGGGTCTGTTGCAAAAATTAGCAGTAAAAATAGTCGAATATTATCGAAACAGCGAATGCCAAAAAAGGATGAGATAGTAGAATAGATATCCGTTAAGTTTAGTAAACGTTTGGTCATGCACAGTATAACTGAGCAGCTTACAGCTAGACAGCCTTCACTTTTATACTCACTTATCTCAAAGTTATTTTCTGTATTTTATTGGATTGTGATGCTCCTAGGCTTTACACTAACTGTCAGTAAATCATTGCAGGTCTCTTAGGATCAGGAATGTCGCTCCAGTCTCCAGCTATACTCCTCACGGCTGCACTGCTGTGGTGGCTGGCCTTGATGTAACATTTGAGTTGCTTTTTACCTTTTTTAACTTCCTTATTAGTATTTTTCTAACTCCTTACATTGATTATGTACGTTTTGCAAGGAATACGCACCAAATATACTGATCCATTGCTCTGCTGATGAAATTTGTAAGACAATGTTTTGATTTGATATATATTACACTGAGTTTTCCCCAGGAAGGTTTCCAGGATTTACTTTAAAACCAAGCATAAATTGAAAGAAAAAAAGTGTTCCAAGCCATTTAATGAGAAAGATTTTGTTTACTTTACATTACATAACTATCACTTTATCACTAGCTTAACATAGGAAAGCTTTATATGTGTAGTCATGTCTATCTGTCATTGAATACAAGCGAACAATAAAAAGCTTTTTTGTATAAATCTTGTTTTATTCAATTGTTAGTACATTTTTACCACGCACTGTTTCCCATTTCGATGATGTGACCATCTTCTTGAGTGCCCAGTTAGTTTCAACTGTCAGTCTGAACTTTATTAAAACCCGGATAGTCTGGATTCATTAAGCTATTTTGAAACATGTTTACCTTTGCTAGTTCCATTATCTCTGTTTTGGTGTGATAACTCATTAAAAACAAAGGACGTTCAAATCTTTTGATATTTTTACATCACAGTCAAGACAATTATAAGCTGATTTTTGATTAAAAATCTTTATTAAAATCTGAGCTGGGATATATTTCAGATGCTGAGGAAAGAGATCTTTTTTAAGAAGGGACACTAAATATTGAATAGAACAAAACTATAATTTATACTGTAGAATATCAAAACATGGAACGAAAATAAAAGCAAATTCAATTCATTGATCTTCATCTGATACAAGAAGACTTTTTAGATAAAAGAACTTTATTTTACATTTACTGCTTTCATTGTCCTTGGTAAACATCGACTCTATTCAGCAAATAGAGCTTTTTAAAAAAATAATTTAATAATCTTCTCTAGCATGAACACACGGTTATATTTTGTGAGGGTTCTTGCATTTTCAAGAACATTTCTTGAGCCTAAAAACAACTTAAACAGACGTCAAGCCATTTACTTGACTTGTTACAGCTGTTGAAAGATACATAAAGCTCGCTCTAGAAACTGGGCAACGTTTCTGTATATTAAAGTCAGTGCTCCTTATTTCCTAGCGCTAAAGCGAAACATGGTCAGTTCTGAGGAAAGTTTAAGGTACGAAGGTAAGACTTGCTTTAATGTCACAGCATTCACGACCACATTTTAGATTAAGCAAACCATTCTCGGTGTTACAGGGACATTTATGTTTCAATTAGGCTTTCTTCGTATATTGTATCCAAGAATGACGGCAATTCAGAATGTGGAAAATCTGGCGAGTGAACAACTGCGAGGTAGTCATTTAATATTTAAATGGCTATTTGTTATTTTTAACGAAGTTAAACGCTTCTGCTTTTGTCTTCATGGTATTAACAAAGAGTTAATTCTTTTTTTTTTTCTTTTTTAGGAAGATTGATCTACAAATACAGTCGGTTTAACAGTTTTTTACAGTAGTAGCAAACAGTTAATTCTTTTTTTTTTCAGGAAGATTGATCTACAAATACAGTCGGTTAAACAGTTTCTAACAGTGAATTTATGTCTAGGATAGGCATTATTTTATGACTGAGGGCTACAAAATTGCTAATTCAACGTTATCAATGTATGAGGCCGAGAAAAGCCAGTACGAATGAAACAAATATCTCGAGAAATACAAACGATAGTGGCAGTCGATACAGCACTGGGTTCTTGTTTATTTTACCAATCATCTTCTCGATCATTTTAATTGGAAATGTGCTTTTTCTCGTTGCAATCGAGTTGTTTCGAGTCCTGCGTGTTCCTGATCTACTCGTTGGCTCGTTGACTGGTATAAGCTCGTTGACTGTTAATAAAATTTTTTTGGGTAGAGTTAATACAGTGTCCCCAATTAGTCCACATGGGCTAAATACATTGACAACTAAATAAAGTTCTTACTTACTTATAGATCTTCTTAACGATATAGGACCTGTGTTAATGTCCATAACCATCCTTAAAATCGATCAGAATGGCTTTAAAAGTTTCAACATCAGTTACCCCTTCTGTCACTTTTATTTTACAACTGGATGTCCTCATTTCTACGCTTGTCATCTTCCTTTACAGCTACTCTAATGGCTCCAGCAACTGATTAAAGAAATCAATGTTTACTGAATAAACAAGAAATCAAGGCCATAACCTCAATAACCCCAAATTTTAATTTTTCTTTAGAAAGACAATTTTTTCTTAAAGGAAGACAAATTATTCAATAAACTTGTAAATGAAAAGCCGTTGATGCCAGTTTTTTTTTCTGAACAAGCGATCTTAACAGGAAATGTGCGGTGTGATTGGCTAGGTTGACGTAAATAATCATTAATTGTGACGTAACCATATAAGTTTTTTTCGAACATCTTTCAGTGCAGTAATGGCAAAACTTAGGTGGACTGTATGAACGGGTGGACGGATTCAAAATTTCTCTAGAAATGGAACCTACTACCAGACAGATTCTCATCTGCGTAGTGATCAGTTTCTTCATTGCTGGTCTTGACTGCTCTCCTCGGAAAGATCGTAAGTTTTGTAAACATATATGGGTTTCCTTCGTGTTTATTAGACACATTACGAGTTTTCCCTAACTAGGTTTTGTTTTGCTGTTCTTGATGCATCCAAAATACTGCTAGTAAACTTTTCTTGCATCGATCTGATTTTTTTTAATATTAATTCTTCGGTGGCTTCTCCACCTTCATCATAGCTACCGGTGTAAACAAGTTTGTTACTGCTCGCGCACAAGCCTGTGTGCTGTCGTTTTTAAGGACGTTAGCGCGCGAAATGTGCCCTCAGACAGATTTTGTTAAAGCTTATCATGAAGTAAGGTAAAGATCAACTTTTGCTAAAAAGCCTCCAAAATAGGCAGTCACCGTTCTCGTTTTCGAGATGAGGCGCGTTGAAGACCATCCGTTTTTAGAGGTCTTCGTTATTTCAAGATGATGCCAGCTTACAACCATCGGTCATAAAAAAAAAGTTCATTAGTGAAATTTAGATCAGGTAAACGTGCTCAATTCAACATAACTAAGTATATTAAATACCTATTGGAGCTGATGTCGCTTCTTGAGGTAGGATAGGCCTAGAAAGGAATACATATTAGCCTTGCCTATTCACATTCGAAGAAAACTTCGCTCACACGAGAGCAGGAAAAGCGAAATATTTGAAACTTCCAAAGGGCAGATATTTCCTATTTTTTTGTTAAAATAAACAAAATCGGACCAGTAATTGATATACGAAAAGAAAAATGGGAATCACTGAGCATCCACGAGAACAAATTACAGGCGAAGTAAGTGCACCCGGTGCCACAGCCCTATACTTGCTTATATTTCTTTCTTAGCGCGCGCGCTTGATGTATGACGTGGCGTGACGTTGCAACATGAATACCGTGCGCAGAATGGATGGTCAGTAACAATGGGTGCGAACATCCTCAATTTTGAATTAAAGGCACGTAAGTGCGAGGGCGCGAGGTGAGTGCCGCGACTCTAAGAAAACTTTCTTGCAGCACTAAGTCGCACTATCAATAGGAGCCCTGAAGCTATTACCTAACATCATGATTACACAATAATAGGATAAGTACAAAAAAAACATAAATATAGGAAAGTATATTACAACAAATATAAAAAGCCTTAAACTACCATAGTAATAAGTTAATGCAGATATTATACATCATAATGCAGGTGATGCAGCTTACATGAAATATTAACTAGGAAGAATTTTGGAAATTTTGAATGAATGGATTCGTTTTTGAATTAGCATCGTAAAACCAAACCCAGAGTAACTACGCAGTCAATCCATTGAGCCAATCCAAACTCCAGAAAAATACATGTAGCTGACATGAGGCAAGGGAAAATACGTGCGAGTGAGGGGGTTCAGAGCCACCTTAAGTAAGTTTTCGAAAATTTAAGAAGGCTGTGAACACCCTTCACAGAATTTTTTTGAACTTTACAAAAAGGCGTCTTATCGTGCTGATTAAAATTCGATAATAAAAATTGGGATCACCGAGCTCGATTTTGAGTTATAGGCGCTTAAAGCTAAGATTAAGGATGGTTTTAGCAGCTTATATTGTTGCTATGGTAAACGTGCCACAAAATTGACAGCAACATGTTTACCAATGTTTCTGATTCCATGATTTTGGCATCAACCGATGTAGAGTGGTTATAATGACCCATCAAAATCTAAGTCTTGGAAAGGACTGGAAACTGTTGCGAGCCACCTTACTGCGTTCGACAGAACACAGTTCTGATCGCGTAATGCAGAAAAATTCTTTATCTATGAATCTATTTGGGGACACCAATTTGGCCCCTTCAAAAGAATTATTCTGGGATGAACGACGTCATGTCCATGTTTGTCCATGTGCTTTCTTTTGAGTGTTGCTCAATATTGCGGACTTTCGAGTGTCGAGGAAGCTTATTGTGAACTGCTGCGGATACTGAAATTGTTTATTTTAAGTTCGAAGTCAGTGTTAATGGCATTTAAAAACCTTGCAGACATGTCTTCACGAAATGTGTACGACTTTTCCCTATAGCTGTTATTCCAAAGCCAAGGCGACTCAAAGTCGTGTTCGCAAGCAAAATAATTGGGCTAATTTTGGTACTAAAAGCACGTCGTCTCGCATACCGACGGAACAAACATGGTTGAGGACTGCGGACTGCGGACTGCGGACTGCGGACTGCGGACTGCGGACTGCGGACTGCGGACTGCAGACTACGGACTGCATACTGCAAACTACGAACTACGGACTGGGTATGAAACGCAGACTTATGTATAAAACACGGACTGAACATTACGGACTGGGCATAAAACGCGCGCGGAATCAGGTATAAAATGGGGACTGCAGACTACATGCGGCCTCCAAATGCAGTTCATGGTTTTTACTGACCGGTCGTAACTAATATTACACAATACATGTATAAACGAGAACAAACCCTCTCGCAGACCTTCTCTCTCGCATGCACGTGCTTTACGATCAATTCAATTTTTTTTGCCCCTGTTGAAGGAAGACCTATTTCACGCCTACCTAACAGCTCAGGCACAAAATGCTTTCCCTGGAATTTTTGTTGTTTTTTAACATACCAAACCTCCTTTGGGATCACTTATTTGTTTTCGCCCCTGCTGAAGGGAGACAAATTTCACACCTACCTGACAGCTCAGGCATAAAACGCTCTCCCTAGAATTTTTTTTTTTAACACACCAAGCTACCAAAACTCGAACACACTCTTTAATCTAAGATTACTAATAGTATTATCATTATTTTCCTCTTCATTTGCAGGCTTGGTGAACGTCGCTTATAAAAGACCTGCGAGTCAAATCAGTACAAGGGACATTTATGAAGCTAGTAATGCAGTAGACGGAAAAAAAACTGGCGTAGTGGAATATAAGAGCTGTGCTCAGACCCGGAGGGAAAAGGATCCGTGGTGGAGAGTTGATTTAGGAAAGAGTGTTTGGGTGGAAAGCGTTCTCATTGCAAGCAGAACAGATTCTGAATTTAAAGGGTTATCAAATGTTGAGATCAGAATAGGTAAGACATCTAACCATTGGTTTAAAATGCTCTGTAATGTTTGGTTTACACATGTACCACAGACCTCCAGGAGGAGTGAGGGATTAGGTACAGGAAATAGAACTGTTTTGTCAGCTTTTAATTCCCTCTTAGGATCAAACTTTAACTCCCCTCGGATTGGGCAGGTGCCGGAAGTGGAGTGCATTCGCATTCGCATGGAAGAACTTTCCACTATGTGATACTCCTTATTGCAAGTGTATGAATGTAAAATAGTATTCAGAAACGTTTTTTGGCTATATTCCTGGGATGCTGCTTAGAATTAACGCATTGACATCCTTGCTGATTGTGGTAAGGTACAGAAATAAAAATCGTTTACCCTGGAGGAGGGGGTACTCCGCGAGGGTTTTCTTCGGGCGTGCACAGGCTGTTTTCCCTGTTTCATACTTCGGTCATGCCTTATTTCAGACCTGTAAAACTCTCTAACACATGACCTGAATTACTCAGGAAACGCTCCGTTTACCCACGTATTTAACAGATATCCATTTCACCGATTAAAAGGAAAAAAGTTGCCTCTAAACAACACTCCAAATTCCTAGCCAGGGTGCAAAATATATCCTATTTCATAACAAAATGGTCAAAATCTAAAGCCTGTTTGAGGCGAGAACGGTTCAGTGGCCAGAGCTTTAACGCTGCACATAACAATCCACTGAGTGATATCCCAAGGGATGGATTAGAAACGGCTAAACACCAATTTTACAATTCGACAACTTGATTCAACACTCAAATATTTTCTTTATTTAAGGTGATAATAAAAGTCGCTTTCCTGGCCAAAACCCATTGTGTCGTCAAGGTCTCATTGTTCCCAAGAAACCCTTGTCGTACAGCTGTGCTGAACCAATGCTTGGCAAATATGTGTACGTCATAGAGAAGGGAAAAGCAACAGTACTGACTCTCTGTGAAGTAGAAGTCTATGTAAATAGTAAGTTCTTTACACTCGCTTAGTCGAAACAATTGCGAACGAATGGTGATGAGGGAACCACATAAACAGAAAGTACTAAAAGATAACACAAAAAGGATCCGCCTTGCTCTTTTCTTCTAAACATTACGCTTGCCCAATTGATCGCCAACAAAATGTTAGCCAGTACAAACCAGTTACATTATATGAATTAAATTTTTCTTGTTTGCCATAATAAACATCTTATTGACCGAGCTTAGTCGGTCTGTATGGGAAAATCTTGACCCGGTCGTGTGTACAGACCTCACTGCGTTCGGTATGTACTCAAGAAGTCGGTCAGGATTCGCCCATACAGACCTCCTGCTCGGTTAATCAGAGATAAATAATACTTACAATACACTAGAATACAACAAAAGAAAAGAAGAATTCAGTTACATTCACTACTATAACTTGCAAAAAGTTGCGTTATATCCTACAAGGTACAAAGAAAAGTAATATACAGCTCTAAGTTACAAACTTCTTGTCAATTGAAGGTTTTTATTGTAGTAGCGTTCAGTTGAATTAGTCCTTGTTGATATTTGTTTTTCGATTTCGGCCTTGTTCGTCACTATTGTTAGATAACATAAAGCTATAAAGCTTTATGTAGGGCTATTTTATGATCCGATTTCATGACTTTTTATTTTTACTTCAGGTGAGGCAATAGACAAGAACGTCAAGTATCTTGTCCCACGTACAAATGGAAAAGATCTCAAGCTCGAGAAAGCAGCTTATTCTAAATATGCGGGAAATGAACACTTTTACTTCAGTATGACATTGAATCGTCACCCTAAGATTTCTAGAAGCGACATTGTTATAGATCTCCCGCCAAGAATAGGATCAAGCTTGAGGCATAAAGATGATGTATTGATGCCTGTTGAGTACCCTGATGGCAAAGAAGCGAATGCTAAGTGTGGACCGAAAAACCACGATATGTATCTAAATGGAACATTCCAAGATACTCTGGCCAAGTCTTTATGGGTGGTAGATATTTTTTACACACGTACGTACATTCTTTTAAACTTTATCCATCGGCTCCGCGTCTACAAAATTTCCTGTGGGTACAGAACATTAGAACATGAGATGATGGCAGTGAGTTGATACCCCATGTTGGTCAGTGCATTAGGGGGAGGGAAGTTACTGGCGTTGTCGGTGGGGTGTGTTAATCTCGTATGTTGTTGGTAGCTTAATGGCAGCGATTTAACGTTGTTAAAGGAATGAATGCGATTAACTACTTAGGATCAGACTGAATATTATTGACCTGGAGCGAATCTCAGTGAGTTTTATTTCATCAACCTCCCTTCCCTCCCCCCTGTTCCTCCAGGTGATGGCAAATCAATTAATTTGCCGATCAATTCACTCCCATAGCTAATCGTGTTGCCATTATACATTTTACATTTGTTGCCGTTTTTCAAACACGTTCAATGTTCTTCTACGAGAGAATTCACAATTACACACATTTACAGACGCCTTCTGTTCATGAATTCAGGAAGAATTAAGTGACAGTTCACTTACCCTTACCTGTACCTAATTCCTGACCATCCGTGGCCAAACTGTGCCAGCAAAGGCACCATATTCGAAAACCCTGCTAGCAAGCTAGTAATATATTGCGGAGTATCTTTTTGCTGCTATATACACAGAAAAGTTGTCAAGTTGTGGACATAATCTTTGAATCTAGGAACATAAATCTTGGCATGATTTGACAAAACTGCGAGCAGTGTGATGTGTTACTTTAATGAGCACAATGCGTGAAAGCCTTCCCTTACCGCCAAACAAAGAGGAACTAGTTTACTTATCTAATGCAATCCTCTATGAGGAAATTGGAAAGCTAATTGTTTTTTGTTTTCATACATGATCAGCTTCAGGAGAAAAGAAAGAGAAACCACAACGTTTCTACTGCAGGTGGCAAGATCTTCGAATTAAAGGTGAAGAAATTTTAAATTAGATTCAGTGTTTTAAAAATCCACATGTTACCGTTTTAACCTCAAAATCTGTTTCCAAAAGCATAAGACGAAAAATTTTAACTCAGTGAACGTAATTACTAAACCTATCAATGTAAATTCTAATCTTGGCAAAGAAACATCAGTCGTCTCGCTTTTAAATCTTAAATATTCCCCGCAGTGGAGACCTGTATACAGAACCAATACAGGAACTAAGCAATGGAAAAACATGAAAACTATACAGGAGTAGTGGTTATTTGATAGACCACCATCCCATGTAAGGATAGCTGTGTTCAATCAGCTACATGCTTTAGAAATTAGACGCAGCTGAGCAGCCTAATAGCAGACTTATGTACATTACAATGATGAAATTGTTCCTTTAACAGGTGGTATTTGTCAGCTGGAAAACAAGTGCAGCGCATCGCTGGGAACTCACTGCGATACAAAATACATCAGCTCGTCATTCCCGCCTGGCGCTTATCACTGCGCGTGTGATGTTGGCTTTGTTCCCGATTCAAAACCACTTCCTGGAAATGTTCTATCTCCTGGAGGGAAATGCACTAAGAAGCAACGCCCAGGTAAATTAGGTCACGTGTTTGTTTTCTTGATACCTGCTTGCTTGGTTGTATAATGTGAAATTTTGTCAATTTCCAATATTAAATCTAGAAGAGATATAAAAGTAGGCTAAGTGTCGCCATGTTTTCTTTATTATCCACAAACATGACTTAAAAGTTCTTATCGATTAAACGAAAACAGGGAGATGACGCTCGCTTGCCGTTTCCTCAAGGGAGAGAGTAATATGTTGTTGTGGACTACAGAGTGATTTGGTTTTGTGTATATCACTCTCGAAAACTGTTAACGTATTCTATCCTTCCCTAGCACCGCTAATAAGACACAGCAAGCAGAACGTTGCAACAAATTACACAACCGCGTCCTCAACTGATAACTATGCTGGATGCAAGACAGAGGACTGCAAAGAAGTTATCGCCATTGGACGCTTTGTGGTTGATGGTGATAGCAAAACCTGTTTCCGATCCCTGACTGAATACAAACCATGGCTGATGGTAAAACTTGACGGTTATCATCCTATCTCTTTGGTTCGTATTATGACCTCAAAGATTTCCCTGAAACGAGTCAAGATGTCTGTAGGTAACTATAGCGTACTACAGTAAAGATCGACGCATCTTGTAAATATTGGCTGAAATATTTTTCATGTTTGTTTTTCTGATTATAAGTTTCAATCCTCCTCGCTCGTAGCTATATCATGGTTTATCCTCGAATAATATAATAAAAATTTTAGAGGAAGAGTGATCAGAGTTGATGAACTTGTTGTCCTAAGCTAAACTAACAATAACAACATAAGTATTCTGACAAAAGTTATTCTTAACTGTAGTGTGGCCGTCATAAAGAAACGGCAAATAAAATCGACACACAGCAGCCTTTTAACAACACGGAACTCATTTTATAAAAAGAGGGCCACAAACAAGCGCCCTGGAAGCGTACACACATTATTACATTACTTAGGGCTTTGCATTCTTTTCCTCGAGGAAAGCAATTATTATATAAGTGATTGTCTCCAGAGACTAGTTGAGTGGTTAAGCATGATATTACAGAATATAACACCAACGTTAAGTCTATTTTTATTGTTATTTTTAATAATCAGGCGACATAAATACCCGAGCAAGACGAGAAAATTTTACGTTGTGCGGCTTTAAAAAAAAGATAGAGAAAAACCGCCTGCTGAGCTTCGGTTGCAACGAGCTTTATGTGTATGGAAATGTCGTCAAAATATCGACTGACTCATCAGACTCCATACTCAGTCTGTGTGAGGTTGAAGTTTACGCCGACGCATACGGTAAGAGTCAAAGAAATAAACCTTTGGTGTCTTACTTTGTCAAGCACAGCACTTAACACTTTATCGCAAATGATCAACGGGGTATCTCAAGGATCCCAAATGGAGTAGGTAATGTTAAGAAATAAACTGCATAATACAGAAGGACGTAAAGTTATCCAAAAAGACTTCTGGAACAGATCGCTGAATTAATTCAAATTTAGCACTGCGCACTTGTCAAAAAATAAAGGAATCAAAGTTTTGGAAACGGCTATTGCTCAAGACATTAATAAGAACTTAATAAGAGTAGCCTTAGCGGTTTATGAGCCGTGTCTCAGCGCTAATGGTCCCTACTGCTAGAGGCATTTATGCTACAAAAATATTTATTGTTGAATATTTCGTACCTCGGTAATCAAATTTCCATTAAGTACATATAAATGTGAAGGCGAATTAATGAACATGACACAGGCGTGGAGTAAAGGAAAATTCTGAGTCCCCGACAGGAATCGAACCCATGACCTCCCGAACACCGGGCGGGCGCTCTATCCACTGAGCTACGAGAACTCAGGGAGAGCAAGACCATTTTAACTGAGTTCATATATGACAGGTGTCCTGCATACTGCTAGGATCAACGCTATCGAAGGATCAACGTTATTGACTTCGATAGCGTTGCTCCTAGCAGTGTGCAGGACACCTGTCATATATGATTTCAGTTAAATGGCCTTGCTCTCCATGAGTTCTTGTAGCTCAATGGATAGAGCGCCCGCCCGGTGTTCGGGAGGTCATGGGTTCGATTCCTGTCGGGGACTCAGAATTTTTCTTTGTTTCACGCTCGTGTCATGTTGATTAATTCACCTTCACATTTCATTACCGAGCTTAAAATTCACCATCTTTATTAACTTATCAAAGTACATATATTTATCATGCACACTTTCTTTCATGCAGCAAACATCGCATTGAAACAGTTCTCTAAGGGTAGATCCTCGCAGCCTAGTCGCTGGGCTAATGACGGAGACTTTCACACATGTTTTTTGACAACAGAACAGCATTCATGGTGGCATCTAGAGTTAGGAGCTAACGTGCGCGTATCAATGGTGTTTATGCAACACAACAACTTTGAGAACTTAGAAGGCTATGCCATTTTAGTTGGTGAGTGTGTTCTTTCAAAGGCTTCCTGTATCTTCTGTTTATTTACACTATGGTTCGTTGTTATCATAGATCAGTATCATGTATTTAGGATACATTAGTTCCCGTGTGTTCTTTGAAAATGTTCCATATTGTGTGTTCTATTCACGTATGATATCACCTTAGGAATTAATTTCATTTTTATATAGGGAAAGAAAACGACAGGAAGGAGACAGATCTTTGCACAACTATTCCTAAATATTCTTATGAAGCAAATTACTTTGAATGTAAGAAGCCTCTTGTGGGGAGCTTCCTGGAAATAACGTGGGTACGAGGGCCCAAACGCCAGTTGCAATTATGCGAGGTGGAGGTGTTCCAGACAAAGATAGGTGAGCATGTCCTACCATCTTAACCGACTGGTTTTCTGACCAAATGA
>Ga0126338_10002094_pt1 | contig 13494 bp, 6 predicted proteins | sample OrbCmetagenome_2_FD_92529 | JGI IMG/M metagenome (GOLD analysis project Ga0126338, IMG submission 92529) | Coral microbial communities from Petempiche,Puerto Morelos, Mexico - Orbicella C C metagenome | ecosystem: Host-associated > Invertebrates > Cnidaria > Coral | place: Petempiche,Puerto...
AAGCAAAGCAAAGCAAAGCAAAGCAAAGCAAAGCAAAGCAAAGTAAGGTAAAGTAAAGTAAAAGCTTTATTAATGTGTCAATGCACTTAGCTTTCACAACTAATTGGGGACACAACAAAAAAAATAAAATTATTTACAAATAAGGAATAATAATAAAAATGTATATACAATTAAAATATGTAGCATGTGTAAATTGTACAATTTATACAATCGGACAAACTAAGACACTTGCGCGCATAAAAATTGCAGGAAGATGATTCTTCCTGAGGAAAGGGTACACTCGACGTTTTGATTTATTTCTCGTATTTCTTGATGAGGCCAGCTTTAATGAAGAAAAGGTAAAAATTTACTCCTGTATTTCAGACGCACTTGCACGAAAATATGGTATTTCCTTTTCAAATCTTCATAACATTATGTCATTAGTGCTCGGTTCCTGTGAGTTATCGCACAGGAAGTTGTAAAACATGCTTTTGTTCTTGTACTCTGCGAAGTAAGGCATAGTTTCAGCTAAATACGTTTCTAAATGTAGGTCACTTCGACAGCAAACCTCTTTAATACGGACCAAGAGACTATACTATGATCAAAAGTCTCTTTTGCGGACATGGAACAAGGCCATAATTGCGTGTTCCTGTTACTAAAGTGTTCTTATTTGAAGTAGAGATTACATGAATTCTGGCTTGGTTTAGACCACATGAGTGAACTGTCCGTAAAAAAAGTAGGCTGCTGTCTGTAAGCATGGGTTCAACCGGCCACAAATATCTGGCCGTATTAACGGGGTGGCCATGTTAAGGGGTTCTGAAAAATGACTGACAAAGCTTTTGTTCTGGCCGTAAAATCGAGGTGGCCGTAACTGGGTTCCACTGTACTCGTCTTCAAACATTTTTTATACTTCCTGTCAATTAATTATCACTTGATTTTGATAGTCAGGAATGCAGTAATATGTAACAATCAAAATCACGAGCTTTAAATGCGAGAATGACTCAACACATGATTTTAATCTGGGTTTTCTTCAAGTTTTGCTTGAGTTTTTTTTTTTGTTTGACATAGTTCCTCGAGGGACCACCATCAGCGGTCTGTGGTAAACAAAAATCTCTTTAGGACTCATTAGAAGGTAGACAAAAGAACATGTCATGACGATAAAATACTAAAGCTTGGCGACTAGATGGCTTGATAACATTACATGTAGGTCATTAAGTCCAAGACTTAAATATGTGGCGTGTCATCTTAATGAGAAGTTTGCGCTGAAAGATATCTAAGATTTGTTTACCTGATAAAAGAAATGAGCCACAAAAAATGATCTAGGGAAGAAAAGAAAACTTACAAACCGCAGGCCAAGTGAGTCACTTGCATGCAATGCTCGGATGGCCAGGGGAAAATTCCGTGGGTATGCATGTCTAGCTTCTTTCTTGACTTTTCACCCAAGCACCGCTCGCATGCTCTGCTCTCCTATAGAGGCTCATTCAAAGGCTAGTTGTTTGCTAGAGTGTTCAACATCTCATCTCCCCTTACAGTGTAAATACATTTTCTAGGAGATAAGTGATGAGAATATAGCCCGCGATACTATTAACTACTGGCCAGGACTTCGCCCAAATGTGACATTCCTGATCATGATTACACCGAACTGAACATACATTTTTTTTTAAAGTCAGATTCATCTTGGGATAATAAAATAGAGAACATTTAAGTTGTAAACCTGTGATGTTAATTTAGTTCTGTAGCAATAGATAAAGAAAGTTGCCGCATAGGTCTTGGAAACAATCCATCAATACATTTAGCACTTCGAAGTTTCACTATTTTCTCTATGCGTAAAACTCGCAAAGAGAAACCTTAAAGTCTCGTCTGACCCTATTTTAAAAATACACAGCAGACCTTAGTTTCCATATGCGTTCTTGATCGTTTGTCAGGCTTTTGCACAGTTGCAGAGGGAAATTTTCGTCATATCTGGAACTTTGAAACTGCAAAAGAGCAGAAATATTACGAACGTGCTAAGAACGTCTCCAATGCAGACATTTGGGTAAGAATTTTGCCTTTAATGGAAAAATAACAAATACAAGTACACGGCTAATTGATTTTCATCGACATTAATTAATTCGAAGAGCAAACACAGCCGTAAGGCGTTTCCTTACGTCAAAATTGTGATAAATGGTTTTCGACACGGAAGATGACGCAACACTGTCGGCTGCAAACACAAACGTGAGGAATCAAGACCCTTTGCTATTATATTAATTGGGAGCGTCCAAAATCATGAGCGCGGTTAGACCACAAACAATAACTATTTTAATTGCAAGCATTGTCAACTTGATTTTAGCCACGGCTGGGAGTGAAAACGCAAAGAAACTCGTTGATTTTGTCACGTATCAGGGGCGGTACAGTGCGGTACATTAGCACTAGTACTGACGTATATGTCATTTCGTTGGCTATATCATGTCTAGTCACATAATTAATTAATTAATTAATTAATTAATTAAAAAAACGAGATTTCATTATAAACAAGTTAAAGACCTGTCATTAGTTTTACCCGTGCGCTAGGGTGTAGCCGCTTTTTCGTCTAGTAATTTTACATATTGAATATGTAATCCCCTTGTGATCCGAACGAACTGTACCTTGATCCACAGCTAATTGTGTTCACCCAATAATTAAACGGCGATTTTTCTGAAACTTCCAACTCTAATGTTTCCTCGCTTAACTGTTCCATGTCTATAGTTTGTTGTGAAATAATCTGCTTTCATAGCCTGCTCATGGTCAAAAACTTAAATACAGTCCCTTGGATTAAAAGAGATATGATTTAGCGTACAATTACATCGCCCTCTGATATTCCTTCCTGTTTTTCCATGAATCAGTGTTTGAGGCGCGGGCTCGGCGGCTTCTGTATTACTATCTTCCTGCTTCGTGTTTCAATTTTTAAGACGAACAAAACGCGCTGAGTAAAATCAATACAGGCAGAGTCTCAGTTAACGAACCACTTTACTTTCAAGGCTGATCAGCGCCTACACCTAATTCTGACCACATTAATTAAATAGAAACTAAAAGAACGAGAATAAATATAGTTTCGACAATGTACATGGGATAAATATTACAACTAATGTCTAAACATGTCGTTAAATTATTTACAGACCTGGCGATAAATTAAACTATGGCAATCAGTAATTAACACAAAATTTCACCACAAATTAAGAAGAAATTCATCTTTCGCAACAATTGATGCCGATGAAACCAATCTGTGAAACTTATCAAAATCGCTACTTACAATACTGACTTATGTACATCTTGTCTATGAACTACTGGCGGGTGTCAGCTCAGTTGCGTTAGAGCCCCATTTCTTTGAATCTGTTATTGATAACTAATGTTTTACGGAGTTCCAGTAGAGAGGTACTTCTAGATCTGCAACCCACTTGGATGTTTCTTTCAAGCTCTTTACAAATTGCCATTCGTCTTTTCTCAAAACTCTCGCTTCTCTGAACGAAAACCGAATCATCGATGTCTTCCTCTTCGCTTTCCTCGCACTGTTCATAGTCAAAAGTATCTCTCTGTTGTTCGACTCGTTTTGAACAGAACCGTAGTTTCTTCTGGCTCTTTGTGAGTTCATCCTCGCAAACATAGAGCTGGTCCAAGCGAGTCAAGCTTGCATATGGGATATTTTTAACGCCACGCTTTGGCTTGCAACTGAATGCTTTCGTGAAAGATTTTCTGATCCTTTTCCAAGCATCTTCCGTCCAAAGTTTCTCAGCTTGTAGTGTTCTGGCCTTCAAGGTACTTTCATCTTCTAGTTTCTCTTTCTTATTGTGTTCACCGACGGAATTCTGTTCACGGTAAATCACATTATCCCACACTAGAATTTGTGATGGTTTTCTCCTAATGTGCATTTTTGACCGTATTTAGTAATATTCTCGACTCGTAGTCTTCCTTTGAGGAAGGTCAGCGACCAAAATACGTCGAGACTGCAATGCCCCGGCTTTTATGCAACACATACGTGCAATACCTTATATAATAGCTAAGACATTAACGAGTAAGTTACAGACAATTTCCGCTAAGAAGAGATCAAGCTTTTACAGAACTATTTCGGGAAGACAGGAACCCCCAAGGGTACAATCACTTAACACCCGCCCTTTGTGAAAAGTGTCTGTGTAAACGACTTATGCGAGGAAACCATAAAAGTGTTTCAAGCGCTTTATTTAAATATTTTTGTTTATATTCCATACCCCAAAGTAAACCCTAGTTTTTGTTAGTGAGACAAATTCTAAACTAAACTCTGACGCACTTCCTTCAAGCAGCAGTTCGGTCACCTCCGTTAACAAAGTCGACGGAAATACCGCTCGCCGCAATTGCTTTTCCTGCGTAAACAAACATCTCTTTTACGACGAACTACAAGGCCTACGAAGCAGTCTGTCAACAGATAGACAGATGGCTGCTTCGGAGACACGATGACAAGTTATGAGGGCAAGGTCATAGATTGATTACGACTCGAAAATGGGCGTATGAGGATTCTGTGCTGAAAGAGATGTGTTTCACTGATAAAGAGAAGACAAATAATGATTTATGCGCTGATGTAAACAAATACGTTTACGTAACCTACTTTTGGGGTGTGTGCCGCAATTATATTTTGAATTCCGCGCGTGTTGGAAGCCTAAGACCACACATTACGGCCATTACGCGACACATCACGTAAAATAAACAAGAAAAGTTACTGCTCCGTTTTCAAATTCAAATGGATTTGTGAATTTGACGTTCTGTACCCACGTTTTCACATAGCTTTACCGCTTTTAACGGATTTTCAACTCCCTTTCCATTTGGAGAGAAACTATTTCTCAGCGCCTACGTGACTACGACTCATACGTAGCAATTTGAGAGAAAACCGGATTACGTATACAGGCAAGGATAACTTCCACAGGGGAGAGGTTTCGCCCATAGGAGTGCTCTGGTCTAAAATGGGCGCGCACTAGATTTTTGGCAGAAATTCGGTATGGGTTCACCTTCTTGTTTGACAAAGGGTATGGTTTTCTAGGAAATTACGAAAGCGTATTTAGATGGAAATACACAAATAATGTATCATTTTATCACAACGCGATTATGTTCCTTTTACGCCTATCTACTCAGTTTCTGACTCTTTCACCCAAATTTCGCTCACAAGCTTTATTCCGTTCATAAATTACATTGCTCACCAGGAACTACAAGTAGCTGTATTTTGGTCATGGAATGTTACTTTCTGGTGTTTCGGTTACGTTTTTCTCGGGTCTTTTTTCCTCATTCCTTACTTCTTTCTTTATCCACTTCTCTTCAGCGGTAAAACCGTTAACACTTAACTTTTAAGAGGAACTCGATATTCAAACTCAGATACTTGGCGTGTGAGCTGAATGTTCCGCTAAACTTCGCAAAAGCTGTTCTTGTTTTTCCCTGCGTACCTCTGACAAGATTTGCGTTTGGTTTTGAGACGAATATTGGCAAATTCATTAAAGATCCCCTTAATCTTGTCACTTTAATACACCCATTTTTCTGGATTTCTTCTCACAAAGCTCGCATATGTAATTAACTTTTTATACCATCAGAAAAATCTAAGCAATCCGTATAAGGGAACTGTAACTAGCTTTATGAACATTCTCGTCAGTATACATATTTCTGTTTGTTTTGGTGACAACATAGTATGTTTGTAGTTACTTCGTTGGGCGTTTCTGCTACTTTTTCTCGCGTATTCTGTTACAGTTTCCTTGCGCTCTCCCTGCGTTTCTCTATCCACTTCTTTTCAGCCGGAAAGGTTAAAACCTAACCTTTCAGAGTGCTCAGTGTGAGAGCTAAATATTCTGCTATATTCTTTTTTTTTTCTTTTTTTCTTTTCTTTTTCTTTTTCTCATTCTCTCTCTCTGCGGAACTGACAGAGTTGCCTTGGATTTTACATTTTTACGCCTGTTTTTAAAGATAATTTCATTTTGTCCATTGCTTTTGATATAAATCACGTTCTATTTACAAGTCTAAAACATTATTTAGCTGTTCTAAAAAGGGGAAGCCGAGAGGTAAGGTCCAAGCCTTTTCAATTCGACACAGAATTAAACCGAAAACTTAACATCACTTAATGTGAAGTCCTCATAATATTAACTTACAATAGAATTTGATGCCGAAATTATAATAAACACTTGATTCACCCAGTTATGCCCTTTTAGTAATTTTAACAAGTAACTGTTTTAGCGTTGTAAATAATGTTTTCATTTTGTGTTAATGAATGTTGTTTTTTATGTATCAACCTTTACGAACATTATTTAACGCCGATGGAGGCGATATGAACCTAATGAAAATTATCAGTGGAAAAAAGTTGGCATAGATCGGATTAACTCAAAAATATTCAATAGCCTTGCATTCGGCGTCACGTAATTAATCCAAAGCATATAAAGACAATGAGAAATATTTATCATGCGGTAATTTCTTTTTCAAGCTTTCTTTTCAACTTCATAATGATAGCTCTTACCATTGTGACAATATAGAAAGGAACGTTGCTTTCATGTTAGGTTCGGTTGCTTTTTCGCGCTTCTTCGTTACCTCAAGAGATTCTCTGTGTGTGTTTCTTAATCCTCTCTCCTTCAGCCGGAACAGTTTTTAGTCTACAAGCGCCTTAGCTGAGTTGTCTTCAAGCACTGCGCTTTTCTGGGGCTTAATTTTCCTGCCCCTCCCAGTTTCTGAGAGAAAAGCTTTCGTAAGGGGTTGGCCTTCACTGAAGGTATAGCTGGCACAAAGTATTATGACGACAACGTATACTGCCCTGCGTATTAACTTTAAAGGTTTTTAAAATACGTATTCCGATCTCTAGGGGATTGGTAACAAAAAAAAAGGAAAATCACAGTCTTCCTCGATGATCGGTTGCGTGTTACCAAATTCTCGGAGTTTATACTTGGGCCTAGAACATGCACGTAGCCCCTGATTTTGAGTTTGGGCTTGGAGTTGATGTGAAAATCGTTATGAAGTGTCCTCAGTTAACCAAACATGCATTTATTCCCTTAGTTTGAACCTTAGCTTTGTGGTGCCTCGTGATATAATCACACGGTTAAATCTTTCACCCCGAACTCCACATACATAATTCATTCCACAGAATTATTTGGAAAAGCTTGGCTCAAGCAATTTGACCCGGCCTTCAGTTTTTCTATTGTGACAACATAGAAAGGAATGTTACTTTCAAGGGGGGTTCGGTTGCTTTTTCTCGCTTCTTCGTTGCCCCAAGAGATTCTCTGTGTGTGTTTCTTAATCCTCTCTCCTTCAGCCGGAACAGTTTTAATACCTAACGTTTAAGACAAACCCCAGCTGAATCAAATGATTCCCGGATAGGTGTGCGAACCAGCCATTCCACTTAACATAAACAAGTTGATTTCTTTGGTGCGTGGCTCTGGTCTGAAATGTGCGATTGTATACTAGCATTCAACACATGCCTACAAAAATTTTATCAAGTTTGTGTTGATCACTATTAGTAATCTTGTGACTTACCATTGGTTGACGTCAAATGGATTCATTCATGGTGTTGCGTAAGGTCTAAGGAAAAGGTCAATTAAATTATAAAGTACCCTCTTAGAAGTTAAAGGGTTGAACGAGAGACATCCTACATACAACACTTCAAAATGGGGGTGGCTGTTTTTTGGTGGGGTTCTCACGTTCTTCCGCCGACAGATGAACTAGCCGCATATTGGACGTGGGGTCAAATTTCAGAAGCGGAAGTATATGAAACAGAAGTATAAGGTGATGTAAATGGTGAGATATTTTGTCATGTCTGTCACCTTAACTCATTCAGGTTCAATACAACAATACCTGAAAATACTCGAAGTCAGATGATAGGAGTTTTCATCAATCAGAGGAAAAGCCGCTCTTGAAGCAACCTCGTTCCCAGGGCTTTTTTTCTGCCCCTCCCAATTTCTTAGAGAAAAGCCCTGGTAACGAGGTTGGCCTTCAAGTATACGTAGTTGACACAAGGTCTTATGCAAGGAGCCATACTGCCCTGCGTTTTAATTTTAAACGTTGTTAAAACACCCAAGAATAACCAACCCGTGTTTCCATCTCGAGCGGATTAGAACTAAAAACAAGAAAATCACAGTCTTCATTAATGATCGAGCGTGTTACTTAATTCTCGGAGTTTCAACTTGAAGCAGGAGCGTCTTCTAATTTTGAGCTCTGGCCTGGATTTGATATGAAGGGGTTATCACATGTCTTCAGTTCCCCAAACAGGCGTTTCTTCCCTTAGTTTGAAGCTATAAGTTATATTAACACACAGTTTGGTTTCTTTCATTTAAGTCTATCAGGGTCTTATCTAGCACTGACAGTTCCTTCAAATATAATACTTTTCGTGGACTGGTGTATTTTACTGTTACACAAAGAAATGGTGAGAATTAGAAGCAAGGACAACGAACCCAGTTTGTTAGTTATTATGCCAGGTTAACTTTATTTCCCCTTAAAATCAAGCATTGTTGACAAGCCGGACAAGATCGTTGTAATCTAAGACCATCTGTTCAGCGGCTTTTCGCATAGCGCGTGCAACGGCGTCTTCTGGGTTGGGTTCCTCTGGCTGCATGGTGTCTTTAACAGTCTGGCTTACTGACTCCGCCAAGCGTCGCACGATGGGACGTGCTGTTAATAAAAATAAACAAAGACCCTGGTTAAAGTTTGATGCGGCCTATATGTAACATAAACTGGAGTTAATCCAGCCTCTCCTTGCATGCGGCGCCTGCACCGGTCAAAACCGAAGTGTCCTACCAAAACGACACAATAACAGTCTTTTTCTTCGCAGCAAACAACGCTGAAGTTACTTTGGCCTCTTCTAATACAAAACTTGAGAATTTCGAGTTTAATTTGACGCGGAACAACATGTTTTGCTCAAAATAACACAACTATTTTCCTAGCTGGTGACACTCGACAAACTACGAGTGAGTTGTCGGACGCGGGCGACCCATTTTTGGCGCCAAATTAGAAGATTGGAGACACAAAATGCTTCATATTTTTCACTTTTTACAGTCTATGGATATGGGTTGGCTTTGGAATTGTAAATGCCGTCTCTGGTGAGAAACGTTTCCCGAGTGTTATGCCTTTCCTGTTCCTGTTAACATACATGGGCGTCAGGACAGTACAGTTTCCCCCGCCTTCTGAATCCTGATTGGTCAATTCAAACTTCAGGGGCGCCAGCTGCATGCAAGGTGTAGAGTTAGCAACGTCGTTCCCAGGCTCTCTCTACTCTGCCTCCATTGGTCGTCGAGGGAGGCAGAGGAAAGAGAGTCTGGGAACGAGTTTGTAGAGTAGTCAGAACACTCATTCTTACCATCGGCGTTTGGATTTATTTTCTCAATAACGTAGAGAGCGATAAAGAGGTCATTCACTTTCATGATGGCATCGTTGACAGACTTCACTGCTAAACTGTCGTAAAAATCCACGATTCCTCTGGCTGCCTGGTCAGCAAGTTCAGCAATCTGAGCTTTCCTGTCACCAAAAAATCCTGAAAATACAAGAAAACGTTTCGGACACAAAACGTCTGTGTATTTGTGTTTATAGTACAGAGTGTTTTCCTTGTTTTCCCACGTGATGAGTGTCACCAAAATACGGCGATCAGGACGGAGCTAAGCAACCACTGGACGGCGACATTGAGAACAACGTCGATTGATTACTGATGAAATTATATTTAACTTACGAATCTTACAATCATCCAGAGTCATTAGGTTTGTCTGTTACTGTCTCAAAACCGAATATGTAAGGCAGCCTTTGGTCAAAAAATAAATTTAAAAAATTGGCCTTCGTGGCTCATCTTCTCCAGGTTTCAAAGAACTCTGTAATTTCACATTGTTGTTTTGCATTATTTTTTGGAAGATTTATAACGCACGTGCAAAGCTATTGTTCTGCCGCTGGGTTCGTCAAAGCCTTTGTTTAGCGACGTTCCTGTTGCCGTCGCCGTTGTGGTTTGCTTAAAAGTTCCTAAAAATTGGAACCAAAATAGTTACTGTAGTCATGATCACAACAAACGCAGCGAACCAACTGCACGTCTCAGAGAAAAAACAACAAAACAGACTTTTTAAATTTACAGTGAATATTTATTGTGTGTATTTTATAAACGTACCAACTCGAACTCTGTCCTGCAGGAGAGTCTTCGTCTTGATTTCCATGTTGTTCACCATGTCGTTAAATCCACTCAAGGCAGTCAGCACCGCTTTTGTCATAGCCGCCTTCAACTCGATAGAAGCATTTACCATCGCTTGGCCTACAGCTTCTAGTTCACGGGACAAAAATGATGAAGTTGAAGACTTTGGTTTGTACTCTGATTCACAGTACCTAAATGAACTCACTGTATATTAATATAACTTACTGGCTCATGGCAGACAAGGTTTAAGAGCTCAGATGGCTCTTTCCGCAATACACTAGCAGAATGTATATTTTTTAAATTGAATCACCGGCATAGGTATCACAGTTGAATTTATTACGGGGAAAAACCTTTTCAAACATCTAAATGACGGCAGTTTTTCCTACCCTTTTCTGTACTACAACTCGAGAAAAACCCTACCCTTTCATATACCTCCAGAGTGAAAAAAGACCCCTTTTGGAAAAAACCTACCCATCTAGTTTATTATGGGGAGAACTCCCTTATCCCCGGGAAATAGGCCACTTTCGACATATCAATATTCTATCATGGCTCCGAGGCTTTCATACCCTGCGAGTAGAGTCTCCTTCGATCTGAGGCTTCTAGGACAAACTTCTATATTTGGTGTTTTTTTTTTCTTTGTATCCAAGTCTCTTTTGGGAATTGAGGGACAAAAGAAACTTAATTGGCAATGTTGTCCTGAAAGCCACCGAGCCATGTTAGAATATTAATATATCGAACGGGGCGTATTAAGAGCCGATTAAGACAAATTAAAGATCTGTTGCTTACCGTCCGTTGATCTCTTGGCCATCATCTTGCCTAAAATATCTCTTGTTGCCTCATTGATGTCATCATGAGAAGAGTGCAATGCGATGATTATGTTAACGAGGGCATCTCGAACCTCCTCACTCCCTTCCTTGACTGTTAAAACTGCAGAAGACGCAGCTTTCTTTACGAGGGCATGAAAGTTGGAGAGGTCATCTGTGAAAAAATGTAGAATTATTGAGAAGGACATCGATTGCCAACTGAAGGCAGATTTAGAGGGTCAGAGTCAACTGAAGAGATAACCTTGTCATACTTTCGGGGAAGGGGGTGCGGGCACCTACTTGGAGTTTTAGGCGAGGTGTTCATCTACGTTAGACGCGATATTTGGCAATGCAAATTATAAATCCATCTAGGCTCAAGAGGTCTTTGATAGCGTTTTTTAAATCTATTTTTTTTTCAAAGAGAATTTCTTGTCCTTCCGTGACCCCACTCCCCCCCTCCTCGGTCCTTCAAGTTTGCAGATTTTAAGATTTTTCCCATCATTGCAAGATATGACATAGAATAAACATGAGATCTATTTAGAGATCACAACTTATTTCAGACTAGAATGTTATACACAACCTATAACAACTCAAAAATTAAATACAGTAAGGAAAAAAGAGAAAGCATATCGTAGATCAAAGATTCAAAGATCAAAAATTATCGATGAAGGCTGTGTAATTTTTTTTTTTTTTGCGTCTTCAGAACGTATTTTTTAGCCTTGTAATTATACCTGGAACTTCCCGTTTCTGCAAAGATCTTCTCTTCCCCTTTAAATACTGTGGCAATTTCATTTTCAGATGGTGTGTACTCGAATGAAGAATGTTTGTGGCTTCTTCGATGGCTTCTTTTGCACTTTTGCTTATCTTGAGACGAAACAAAGCGAGAAACAAAGTCAGTTAAAATAACACTGATGATAAATAGCAGAGCAAAGATAACAGAGGAAACTTTTAACACTTGCTTAATCAACTGGTATAAACAGATGTCTGCGGACTTACAAAAATTTCGATGTGTCCAATTTGCTGAACCAAAACACAGTGACAGGTTACTGTAGTTCCAGCAACTAGAAAACTAACATTTTAAAGGCAATACTACTCTTTCATGAGGGCCGGTTTAGCTGCATCCTTGACGCTGCTCGAGACACGTAAAAGAGCACTTTGACTTTTTATACTGATCATATAGTGATGACCTGATTCTACAAAGATACCTACGGCAGTCGATGATTGGTTGTCGCACGGTTGTGCGCGCAAGTAACGACCAATAAGAGACACTACACGGATCTCTCAAGCGCTGCGTCATCAGAATGGAATTTCGTGGGCATCTTGAGCGCTTGAAGAAATTCTAACCGCAAAGAGCTAAAAGGTCTTCGTTTATTGAGGCCTTCTTGTCAGTGGAGGGGAATTTTAAAGAAGGGTAGATGACAGATAAAACAACTCTCGGTAAGGGTTGACAGTTTTATCCTACAGGAATTGTACGGTAAGCTCGATTTCTGCCGCTCTTTCGAGTCCGGTCAGTAGCGCGGGCTCCTTTCCCGAAGAGCGGCTGATAATCGAACCTCAAAGCAAGGCTGAACTCTTCGAGTATATACCTTAGCGTCAATATCCAAGACAGCACGGCGAACGCAGGATGCCGCCGACCGAATCCTCTCACAGATTGCAGGATCAACAGATACAGCTTGCAACTGTTCTTCACAGCTTTGTGATCTGCGCATGACTGTCGATGCAACTTGCACCAGGCTTCCAGCGGTAAGAACGAGAAGGAACCAGTACGGGAAGTCAGACATGACCGGTTTGTTCTAACACACAAAACAACTCCATTAAATTGTGAATAGTTTTTCAAGCCCTTTATTGACGTAGGAGGTGTATAAACAGTCTAACCAACTGATTTGGAAATACGTAAGAAGTACGAAGGCTGCCCTTTTCAAAGCAATGCACGATAGGTAAATTTAAGTATTAAATTATGCTGGGATTACTGTAGTTAAACTGTTGTGTTGATTCCTATCATGGTTCGACACACGGACGTTTTTTCTAGGTCGGGCACGATCTAAATAGCGTCGATTGACTATCTGCAAGTGACTCAGGCAAACTGCTGTTCGGAGCCACTCGTCGCGACCGCCTAGGCTTGACATTTTGGGTGGTCGCTTACGGGAGGTTCGACTATAAGTCAAAATTTTTCTCGCATTTTGATTAGTCCTTAATTACGATCTATTGAAGGTCAGAAGCATGGACGTTATTTAAAACATTCTTCAGTTTGTTTCTCTATTGAATAAAACAAATAGATTCCATGTTGCCGTGCACTTATTCAGTAATCGATCACAGACATCAAAATGTGGTAAGAACATCAGTGACACTCTAGGCTATATATCGCTTAATGTGCCACAATTTGTATGGGTTATTGACCAAGCTTGTTCGGTTAAGATGGCTGGATATTGGCCAAGTTCTTTTTTTGCGTGTTCATGGACCTCGACTCCGTCTCGGTCCATGAACTCGCAAAAACAGAACGAGGCCAATATCCAGCCATCTTGACCGAACAAGCTTGGTCAATAAAGGATTTATTATATGGCTTTCGGGGAAATTTTTCTTGCGGGACACGGCGGGTAGTCCCGA
>Ga0126338_10002096_pt1 | contig 13491 bp, 11 predicted proteins | sample OrbCmetagenome_2_FD_92529 | JGI IMG/M metagenome (GOLD analysis project Ga0126338, IMG submission 92529) | Coral microbial communities from Petempiche,Puerto Morelos, Mexico - Orbicella C C metagenome | ecosystem: Host-associated > Invertebrates > Cnidaria > Coral | place: Petempiche,Puerto...
AAAAAGACAACTTAAAATCTACAGTATACGAGTTCTTCAATCGGCAAGTTTTTGGCTTAATTTGTAAAGGAAGTGCAAAACACATGATATAACTTCACTCACCTTTACCCAAAACTCTTGTAATTCGTGAAGCCAAGTCATCAGGGTGCGGTGGAACACTGGTTGGAGGCTGTTCTGTAGTCAGAGTCTGCGTATATGGGGCACCTTGAGTGGTCTCAGAAGGAGGAGGGCTGAATGGCTTTATCGGCGTAATTATTATTTCTCTCAGCCCAGTTAAAACTCCTTGAAGTTTGCCAGGCTGAAGTACTTCCTGGAATGAAAAGGGCAAAGGTATGAACTGAAGAAAAATTAAGTTGTCTTGTGTAAGCATCCCCCCACCTCTTGTACTTTCCTTCCATCCTGAATATATGCAGCATTTTTGAGGTGTAAAATAATATTGCATAACCTAAGGGCAAGATTAAGTCAGATGACTTTTATTAAGAAAATGGTTCTTGACCAAATCAGTATTTTTACTATTGTTGTTGTTTTAGTTTTTAAATTTAAGGTTTGGTAATACCATCCCATAGACAAAAGGTACAAATCACCAGAAATGTACACTTTAGGTCCATAACAATCATGGGCCTGGTTAAAGATTTTTAGATGTTAACTGTATACTTGGGTATCTCACCTTTTCTAGACGGGACAACAATTCTGGTCTTTCCGAAAGCTTCTTAACACTTAACAAAATCTTGTTCCTTGCACCTTTGGTTACACCCTGTGAGAAAAAGGAATTTTAAGAACCCGTTATTAAATAATCATAAAATATCTTTTAGAAAAATTTGACGAGGATATCACAATAGTTAATTTGTTTGGTGTTCTTGTCTTTTAGGATAGCTACAAAATGTACCAAAATGTTGAAAGCCAAAGACATTCATTGGACTTGGTCACCATAATACTAAGGAGAACTAAGATAAGCTGTAGATATAAGGGCACTCTGCCGTGACCTACTGTTTACACACCTTGCTTTCCAAGTACTCTTCATTTAAGCCAAGCATCTCCTCATAAGAGAGTTGAGAAAACAGACTGCCATACTTGTGCAATCTTAGATTTTTTAACCAGGACCCCACCTCTAGAAAACAAAAGAGCCATCAGTTGCAGACTCAAATTAAAGCGCATACTACACTTGTCATTGCTTGTAAGAACACAGATGGTCCAATAATTTGGAATTGCAGCATCTATGGTTACTTTAGCTAAGTTAGCATGCATTGCAAACTAAGCTTGAGACGCTCTCAAGTCCTTTGTGGTTGTAGGCTGCCCTGTTCACACTAGGGCTTTGAGTGTCATTTCTCATTGCGAGCTAGGCTTTCACTGCATTATATTCCAGATGTCTTTCTTTTAAAAACAGCACACATTTTCGTTACAACTAAAAATAAAACAAAGAAAGAAAAACTATTCACATGATGAAGCCCTGTAAAACCTGTTTCAGCCAGGGAATGAGAATGTGCAAATTAAAATGTGGGTGAAAGCTACAAGGAAGAACACAGCTCACTGTAAAACTGTACAGTAAAATGGGCTAAGTGACTTTATAAGGGAGTTTGGGGAGGCTACTTGGGAAGCTTTTATTGGGGGAGGCTGAGGGAGGAGCAGCACAAAAAACTAGAAATGAGCTGACAAGAAATGATCCAAGAACGACTCTAAAATTAAAAGCTATTATTCACATTTGCCTGGAAACTAATTCCATTCTTCATTTACATGTGTACAAAGTGCAGTGTTCCGAGACAACGTCAGTGTGTTAATATGGAAAAGAGGATGGAGAAGGGCTTCTAATCTGGGGGGCTTAACAAGAACATTACTTTTGTTTGCAAACTGAGGAGTCCCTAACTGTGGGGGATGGTGCTATAACCACTATTTGATGGTACAATTAGTGACAAAAGTGTGCAGAAATGAGTTGGCAGGTTAAGCTTAGGATACAGCTCAGCTCTTTCAATTGGTATACTCAAACCTACCACTGCAGTGGCTGCAATCGCTTATTAAAAACAGCACTATTCTCTGATGGTTACACTGTACCTTTCATCCCTGGCCGTGCATCTTCATTGAAGCTACTGCCTCTCTGTCTGCATCCATTTTCATCAAGTTCACTTTCTAATGATGACTGTGGTGAAAGTGAATGATTTAATCTGTGAGGATCCACTGGAAACGACTGGGACCTGCCCGGACGGATTTCAACCTCACAATTTTCAGAGTAATCCTCCAAAATAGAGTCTTGGATTTCAATAGGTGGTGGAGGGGTCAGCGAGTTTGATCGGCTCTTCCGCAAATTGGATGAAACAGAAAGGTGGGATTGCATTGGTGGTGATTCAAATGAGCCACCAATTCCAGAGTCTACATGAACAAGCTGCTGGTTGCGCCAGCCATTCATCCTGCTCCGCATATAGTTCTGTCTTACAAGGTTCTCACAGCCGGTGTTGGGTAAAACATCGGAATTTTCAGTTATGAATGAATTGGTCGCTTGGAGCCTCTCTTGTACACCAAGGCTCTTATCGAGTTGGCTCAACCAACGATGAAGAGTATTCCTTTCCTCAGGTGGGAAGGCAGGATGCACCACGGCTAAAGATAAGAGCTGACGGCATTCCTCTTGGTGGACAGAATGCTCAACGGTGTGATGAAGTATTTTGGGAAGCAACTGAAGATATTCAAATCTTGCCTCATCGTTGCGTGGATTTAGGAGTGGCAGGTGCATCAGCAGCTGTTTGACTGCAAAGTCTTTACTCTCACGTATCAAACCACCTAAAAACTCTAGAAACAGATTTAAAAAAGAAACATTTCAAGAAATCCTCTTGCTAATTAATCAGCACAGCTGTATGTAGTAAACATAAATTAACCCACAGAAAGCCAAGGTAAAAAAGTAGAGGTTCTCCTAAGCACTAACTGACAGATTTCTTGAGGACACAAGACAAGTCAAGGTTACCATATAGTGTTTTCAGGCTCGCCATTATAAAATTATCTATCTGTTTTGCATTTGCATAACTTGAACCTTTTTTATCAAATTAGTAATACAATTGGCAAGGGAATTATTAAAATGTTTTTCTATTTGATGAATCCTACTGACAAATCCTCTTCACAATTAACCACCTCACTAAAACTCGGACCCTAAGAGTCTAAGTAATTTTTATCACTCAGATTGACCTTTGCACATACAGTACTGTATTTCTCCATCAGTATCTACTCATTTCACGAGTCTCCTTCAGATGAAATTTCATCATGAAATGTTAAAAAAAATTGTCACCAATAAAATAATCATGGTTCCAGTAAATGGCAACAGGTTGGCAGCTCTCCACTTGCCTCCTCTGACTTGAAATACAAGAAGGGTTTCGCTTTGTTTGCACAGCTTGTCTTACATAGCAGCCTGTTACATACACTTATCTTTAGCCACCTGATCAGAAAAGCTCTTGAGAGCCCCAAGTAACATCAGTCAGTTTTCACAGCTGTTGTTTTCTTTCCTCTTGGAAACTACACTATTGTTCATTACATGTACCTAGCTAGCATCGACAAGACTTCAGATTAGAATGTCTTGCAATAACATCTGCACATTCAGTTCCCCAGTATTTTCTGACCATTCTGTGTTTACTTTAATCGATTCAGGTTAAACTTGTTACTAATATCAGTTTTAAGATATTTGGTTGCAGGTCCAGACAATATTGCAGGTGGATGTTAATTTATTCATCTGTCTTCTCGTTACCTGGCTGCTTCACAATGTAGTGATACTGTAATGAGAAACTGTACTTTGATCCCTGATCAAAATATCCAAGGGTATTAATTAACAATAGTCAAATGATGTTGGTTATTATTTTCAGCCTATAACTCCTTATAAACTGAAATGTTATTAAAATCTTGCTCATTTTTTTCTTGCTCATTAGTCTTGCTTATTTCATGACGGCACGCAACTCTCCCAATCAAACAGACAAACAGCAAAGTTCTTGCAGATGAAAAGGAAAGCACTTTTCCCATGTGCTCAATTCAAATATTTACACATCCATTGACAAAAACACAATTAAGAGCCAGATTAGCCACATGGCTCGGAACAAAAACAAATGTCTTTGCTCAAAAGAAAAAAAAAATACAGAGACTGACATTTGATGAGGCAAAAAATAAACAGCCAGACATTTAGAATGCAAGAAACAAAAGATTTGCACCCAGACTGTGCATAAATGAATAATCTCACTCCTTGTGCCATTATTATCTTTTTGTCTGAAAACCAGACATCAAACAATCAAGATGTTTACTCGTGGCCAAACTGAAATTAGAGTTCTTTCCCAATGAATGGCCTACATAGATGGCTGCTGCCATATTGACCTGCTCTTACCATCTCTTTCATTTACTGTAAGGGAAATTCAAGGTGGAAAATTGCATTTATCTCTGAATATGAAGACACTGTCTTGTGGATATTCACAGTGGCACATTTCGTATTAAAATGCTTCCTTTGTCTGAACCAGACAAAGTAATGGCTTTAAATTATTTTTCCTTTACATAAAAAAAGGCTATTCAGTCTTCAAAAAATGAGACAAGAAATTTATGTAAAATCTTGCATGCAAATTAAGTTATTTGTAAGTAGATATTACACAGATCTTAAAAATAGCACTGCTGTCAAAAATCTCAAAGGGGGTGCACATTCAATATTTCCTGCTGTTATAGCCACAACTTGCTAATCCTATAAATGAAAGATTATTTGCACTTCCATTTTATTAAAAGCAAATAATTTCCTATTGTATTCCTGACTGTCACAGAGCTGTACATTATGATAATAGTTATGCCATATTTTCTTGATTAAACAATTTAGCCTAGTATTTATCTGCAACCTGATGTTCACTAAGCATGACAACATAAATTTTTACCACCCACCTCATCTGTGATCATCAACACTTAAAGTTCAATGCACAAACGGGAAAATTTCACAAAAATATTGAACACAGAGCTGGATTCACCAATGTCACTTAGGTGAGGCTGTTTGATGTGGTCTTATGACATCTCCGGGAAACAAAATAAATTAAACTAGTATAGATCCTTTTCATAAATGGCTGTCGATTCTGATATTCTTTTGTACACATTTAAATTAGCCTCACTAACCTAATGTGAGACTAAAATTTCTGTTGAATTGTCAACTTAAAAACAAGGTTGGTAAATAAGTAAGCCTAATTTTAACACTAACAAAAGAATTTATTAATGGCAGCCATGGACTCGGCATTTAATTGAGTCATACCAACAGTGATCACTTTGGAAAGAGTCCACTTGATTCAGGAGAGAGTAACAGATCCACCATTTTGATTGTAGCGGAACCCTACTTTACTAAAAACACCCAAAGATTTCAGCCACTTTTTGGACCAGAGAAAATGCTCCTTTTATTTTAAGAACTCTTTTAATATGGTCAGGACTACATTAAAATGGCCACAGTTTTATAGCTCAATATTGGTTTAAGATGGCTGGAAAACAATTTTAAGCATTATCTAAGACTTGGATTTCAATGGGCCGTTTTAACCACTCACTAAATTTTTGAAAATTTAAGGTAGCTCTAAACCCCATGTACAGAATTTTTTTTAAACTTTGCTTAAAGTTTCATCTTATCCAGCCAATCAAAATTCAACAATATAATGGGGTATCACCATGCCATTTTTGAAATATAAGTACTTAAAGCTATAATTAAGGGTGTTTTAGCAGGTCACTCTGTTGCTATGGTAACAATAAAAAGCGGTTACGATGACCCATGTAAATCTAAGTGTTGGAAAGTGCTGGAAACTGTCTTGAGCCACCCCACATTAACAGAGTTCTGCTGTGGTGGTGAATAGTAACACTTTATTTTACAAGGGTGAAAGTACAAAGGCAAACACAAGAGAAACATCTAAGAAGATAGTCAAAAAAAGTATTTTGTTCCTGCCAATAATCAGAATTTAAGTTTATGAACAAAAAAATTGGAAGGAAAAAAAGAATTGATATCGATGACAATAACATTGTGACAACAAACAATAGTAAGCTCTTTTGTGCATTTTTTGCTGATGAAGAAAACAAACAAGGGACGCTTCACAGATGAGTTAGTGGCGGGTGATCCAGTAATGGTCATGATGGTAACGATGATGATGATTGACCTTTAAAAAGATGTCGCAACCTGGCTCTTACATAAATATTAATAATATTAATATAATTTATTAAATGATAACTAATTATTAATTATTTACTTATTTTATCTTTATTTAAACAGAGTTTAAAAATTCATCAGCTTAAAAAGCCTAATTTATATACTTAATTCCTAATGTCTGATTTTAGAATTCCTGAATAAAAACCTAGAATAGTGCATGAATTTTCACAGTTTGGCAAAAAGATCAGAATTGTGAACAGAGACACTGTCACATTCGATCTCACATGGGTCTCTTGACATGCCTTCAATCTTAACTTTGTGCATCCCTTACCTATAACAGAACTCTAAGGTGGGGATCCTTGTTAATGGAGCTGATAACCCTTGGACTAAAGTTGTTTCTGTTTGCAACTAACATGTAAATGACCCTGTCCAGAACCATTTAAACCCCCTCGGAAAGGAAGACTGTGGAATTTTCCAGTTTAGGCAAACATTTATGATAGTTGCCAATGTCAAAAATACATAAGTCATCAATTTAACAAATTATTGACTGGCGTCTACAACATGTGCTAAGGTACAACACCACTGCAAGTTAACTGGTGATAGCTAGAGCAGATTGTTCCTTTTGTTTTTGAAAGAAAGTAGACGAACATTTTTCATTATTTAGGATACAAAACCACTCCTTTTCCTCCAAAAACTCAATATTTTCTTACGCCAATCCGGGGAACTGTCAGAACATGACGAAAAAAACCATAAACAAGAATTATTTTACACTTAAACTCTACAAGTGGCCAAAGATTAATTTGATTATAAACAGCAACTCTACAACAATAACTGCGTGGGCACTATTATGTTTAGGATCACCAAAATTCTACCATCTTTTGTGTGTTTTAGGTATCCATGTGACTTTATGAGTACAATCATAAAAACACACGAATCTGGAACAATTTGAAAAGCCAGCGTCTGTTCTTTCTCTTGATGTTTTTAACCCCAAGACATGCAAATGAATCCGAAAGAAGCGCGACCAAATTTACAGCCCTGTGATCCCTTGATCTTCCAACGAGTTCATATACTCCGCTCCAAATGTCACCCAACGTAAAATAACAAACACAGGTGTTAAAAAGAAGAAAGACCTTTTATTAGAGTGAACACCAAAGAAATGAATACGATTTTTGTGCTCTTCGATAAAACTGAAAGAGAAAATTCTTCAGTTTGTAAAACGAAGTATTACAACCAGGAGCATCCAGAACTAAATATTGAAGCCCGATGTTTGCACAACTGATTTTCTAGGCGATCAAAGTGGGGAGACGTAAATTTTGCGAATGCGTGTCAATTACAAAGGGCGAAATTATTCGCGCCTCTAAAGAAAAACTTTCTGTCACTTAAAGAGTTTCGCACGGTCAACCAGACATATACTATGTAGTAGTAACGACCGTGATGAACAAGGAAGACCGGAATTAAGCCGCCCACGTGCACCACTCAAAAATATATTACCTTTGTCGTTGGCTCGTCTCTGCATCATTTGAACTTCAAACGAATTGTCCCGAAAAGTATGTTCCAGAATCAACGATAGGAACCTGGCCTGAATGGTTGAGATCCGCTTTAGAAGCGTGTACAATGCTATGGTCTGTTCACAATCGTTCCAGTTCGCAAACCACTCCACCAAAGTGCTGACTTGGTCACGAAATAGCGTGTGATGTGCTGGTTTCATGTCGCACGCTAAGGACAAACCCTGAAATCGATGTAAAGTTGCATTAATCTTTGCACACAAGCACGGCCAAAAGCAGCTAGCACGTGCGCACATTCGAAAGTGTCTCTGAAACAAACCTACATGAAAGCAAATTGGGGGAGAAGGAAGCCTTCCCCAATATTTCTTTCAATACATGGACAACCTCAGTCCGAACACGTGCGTAGTTGTTTGGTACAAGGCTTATGTTCATCAATTATACATCATTCCTGTGTAAGCACTTTTGAATGAGCTGCGCGCTTCGTACAATCCGCTCGAATTTGCATACGTCTTTGAAGCAAAAGAACTTTTCAACACAATCAGACACCAGTTAACCCAAAACAAAACAATTCTTCGTTGTTTTTCTCCACGTCCCCTCGACGGCGACAGCAACGTATATTTTTTTTTCTCAACGCTAATTAAAACGCCAGAATCGAAATTAGCAAAAGAAAACCCTTGGGAAATATCCATTTCGAAATAGATTTGTGCAGAAGCTCAAGCGAGCTTTTGTTTTGTACGTGTCTTAACTCGGCAGAAGTCAGAAATATCCCGAGCGATAGATTTTCCAAAGCCTCTACTAAAATTGCCTCTCTCGGGCAGAACTCTTTGAGGTTACTTTTAAAACTATATTTTGACGTTCTGAAGTCAAAAAGACACGACAGTTCTCGTGAAGTTGCACCCCATATGCATTCGAAAGTCCTCCTTTTCACATCATAAACAAAGCTATGTGAGACTTGACATCAACAAGTACGTAACACACAACACCTACAGCTACAACCACTTTCACTGCGCAAAAACAGCTGTAGAGCTGCCAAAAAGTGCTCAGCCTGGACCAGGTCGTCATAAATCCGTGCGTGGCGATAGAAATAAAATCCTTGACACGCACAAAGCCCAGTGCAGCTTCAACTGTAAGAGGCCATGCTCACCTTTTCGACTCAACTTCCTTTCGACTTGTCTGTATGTTTGTGCGAATTCGTCGCCATACACGGGCTCAACACTTCCCTACACACCACCGAACGCTTCCACGACAGTTGTAGCACCTCATCATGACATGTTTCCCTTTATCAAGTGCACCAAATTAATGTAAAACCCTGACAATTTTCACCTTCGTTCACATGCTGCCTCGCAAGTGCTCGAGGCTCGCTTCGCTTTTCATATGGGGCCGCCTAAGCCAATCACAACAAAAACTATGATGTCATATGGCACAGACGAAATTGTCACGTGACGCACAGCGCACGATCCACGAGGCGCGCTTGCAAAGCAGATGAACTGACATTTCTATGTTTACCGATTGCGGGGGAGGTGAACAAAATATATAATAGTCATAATGAGCCGAGAAAAAAAATTTGTGTAAACAGATGAACTTTCCCTTCCTTATACGTTTCGTGGCTTATAGGAAACAGTTTCTACTACATCAGATAAAAATAAACACCATCTTTCTGTTATTTGTTGTGCGATTGTTTAGAAATGAGATGCGAATGAAGGAAAGAACAAATAAATGAAGAATTGCGATTATGGGGACGCTATTCAACTCACTCGCCCACAAAAGGAAACCGTGAAACTAAGAAACCACCAATTATTTTTTTTCTCCACCGTCTTTGCAACTGAGTGTTAAGCGGATAAAACGCTCCAGCGAATTTCGATCGACAGGACACCATTTATTTATCGTTAAATTATAACTGAACAAGATGCCCGATTCTTGGATAGTACGACACGACGCTGCAAGCCTTTGTAAAATGCGTGGTAGAACAATTTCGATGTACGTGGTGATTGTAACGCGCGCCTGCCAACTGCCTAAGACCTGTACTTGACTATCACCTGTGATTTGATTAGATTGGTTTGCTTCTTGATCAGTGAAGTTTACTTCAACGACCTCAACCACCTGTGTCATCGAAAAAACAAAGATTTTGACTTGTACTCTTTCCGGCAATATATTGTTCATCCCTCGTGCCGCTCGAGAGCAGTATAGAACGACCGGCTAAATGATTCCGGCTGCTGGGCATTATTCATAATTGCAGTCGTGATTTTCGACTTTTTTATCGCTCAGCCGCCCAATCGAAGTGATAACCGAGTTCAGCCCACGCTGATCCTGTAGATAATGGTTTAGTGCCCAGTTAACGGCCGTCGCGAAATTTTACTCGATTTAATAGCATTTACTGCACAATGTCCTAATTTTGATTTAATATTGCTCGATTATTTGCAGAGGAGAAACCTCCTCTTCGATTAAAGTCAATCTTCTTTTAGACGCACTGACAACAGGCAGTTAACCGTGAGTAAGAAGTTTACATTACGCTGGAGAAACATGGACAACATTGAACCAGGCCGAAACGCGGAGAGATGATTTTGTATTTGAAGACTCCTAGAGCTGGAGTTTTGTGAAAAAAATATCAGCTTTGTCTTAAGTCTTGTTGTAACCGATATTTTATTAACATTGTTCTTTTCTGTAACGTCGGGAAAACAGTTTATTTTACGAAATGCTTCATGATAACAGCTGATCATGAACCTCTCCGTGATCGATCTTCATCAGAATTTCAAGAATGAGACGCCGCTTTTCGAGGGGAGCGGCTGTATTCAAGATTCAAAATGCGCTTAGACCTGTCTAGATCGCTGACTGTTGTCCGGATTATCTTTCTCCGTATATCCGTCTCTTGTGCTAAAAGGGATGTTATCATGAAATATCGCCCGAATTATTCCGTTTAGCACCCTTTCCCAGGTATCAATAAACATCTCCACATACTGGAACCCAAAGTCTAGTTGAACGTCAAAACACTCAAATTTTAAATGTCTCCTCCCCGTGCGCTGAAACGGTTAAAGCTTGAAGAGATCTAAAACGCTCAAATCTTACAGTAATTTCTAGTAATTGATTGCTGGTTCTGCTATGCGCCTAGAGCTTGGTTTTTCCGAGGACCAACACGCTCACAGAGATGCGTCGTAAGCGTGCAGCTTTTAAGATCTTTTAGATGAAAAAAAAAAAGATAATAAACGGCCCGTCCCTTGTAAGCGCCTTTACCGTCTGTCGATTTTAATACATACCGAAATTAATGAATGCATCAGTCAAAACATTATGGTTGATGTAAATTTTTGCCTTGTGAATATTCAAAACCTGGCATTCCTTCTGCGCACCGGCGAGTAGAAAAAGCTAAAGCGAACGTAGTGAGAATCTCTGTATTGTAGGTTGGCCTGCAAGACAACTATTGAATGTTTTGTTTTTTTTATTTTTGACACACCCACGTTGCGATAGCGAAACAACGACACAATGTGCATCACAATTGCTAGTACCTAAATACATCCAAATCGGCATGGAAAAACGCCAGTTTTGTATGAAGGCTTGTCTTACTTAGCTTCCCCCTCCACCCACCCCAACCACCACCCGGCCTCCAAACGCGAAGGACTCAACTATAACAAGTCGATAAACATCCTAAAATTCCTGTGGCCTCGGCCAAAATAAGTGTTCAGCCACACAGACCTTCATACTTTAGACACCTTCCTGAGTCAGTGGGTGGATTCAATGGTAGTTTATGTCACCAAGTCACTGTTTTGGTATTGTAGCTGAGTTGTTACATGCACAACACCTGCTTCTGACGTTACGATAACCAACCAATTCAGTCAATTAAAACTAGTCAGTGTAAATCGCAAAACACGCTGCTTATCTCACCATATTCTTCAGTAGTCCAACTAATAAATAATTCAGATGCAGTGAACTAGTAAACGGAAATAGCCGCCATTTCATCAGACGAGTCAATGTTAATACAGATGCGAAAAAAATTGCCCCGCTTGTCAGCCCATTTAGCTGCTCTTCCAAAAAAAAATGACTCGAAAATTAGTCCAGTAGCCTTTAAAGATCATTATATTCCTCAAGCAAAATTCACTTACGTTTAGATTTTGCTGCAGTACTGTCGGCTTGCCACATAAAAATTTCGTTGTCTTCTTAGAACATCGTCATTCGAACGTTTCATGAGCAGTAAAACACACAGAACAAAGCGAACTTCAGTCGAATTTTTAAACGGCCCATCGCAATTCTTTTTGGCTTTGCTCGAAGCTCCAGGAATCAAAATTGTTCAAATAATGGAAACGAAGGCGTCGCACAACAAGAGACACTAGAAACTAGAAACACTAGAAACTTCCGTGAAAACCTCGCGTTCCTCAGATATAACAAAACAACTGCCAGTTTCGCTTTTAGTTCGCTGATCAGTATTCAAGATATTCAATTGTCTGGTCACGACTCGCAATTAGATGCCGACCAGTGAAATGTCTGGAAAGACATCCCGCTGAAGCCAGACGGAAATATCCGATATACGTCACCTTCTTGAAAATAAAAAATAAAATGTGTGCTTTCTATTTCAGGGTCATTGCTTATCTATAGATGTCGTCAATCGTTGTCGGCCCCATTCATAACCATACTTGTTCCGTTTTCGCCCGCCATTCCCACCATGGTGTTTTATGCTACCTTTATGAACAGTGTTTGAGGTTTCTTCCCGCCAGTTGAACTTAATTTACCATAACTGTCTTAATTAGGTTGGAGTTCTTGAACACTGAAAGCTGTCTCTTCGGCAAAAGCCTTGCGCAGTACCCGGGGCGCAGTACTGAGGAAAGGCGCGGCTATCTTTTTCCGGGATCAATCGTCAATGTACTTCAATCGGATGTTCAATTGTCTGTCAAGTGACTCAAACGGATGTCCGGCAGAGACTCTCATTTTGACACAAAGAGCAAGATGTTATTTGTTCCCGCGTTCAATAACTGAGTTAGTGTCAGCAACCAACAGTCTTCTTTATAGAAAAGTGATTGATTGCCGTACCAACTGACAAACAAAACATCCTCTCCCCGCGACCTTAAGACAATCAAGCTCAGTTTCTCGCCAAATGCATGTAAACCTTTGTTTCTCTTTTAATCGCCAGAGTCCTTGGCATTCTACTGGAACGACATGTCATGACAAAAATATATTTTTTTGGCCCACCTTCTGAAACATAAATTTTTAATCATGGCACCTACAATAGGAGGAACGATTTTCTAAGCGTATAACTTAGTCAGTTTCCAGAATGATTCATTTTTAGTAGTTTCTAAGCGACAAGTGCTCACGTGACACGTGTATTATCGCGAGTACGCACGTGTGCATCTTTTGATTGGCTAACTTACGTAAGAAAACATACCGAGAAAACTTTTCAGCCAATCAGTGTCCATTTTCCGTTGACTGTGCGGCTTTCTCCAGGCCTTGACGGTCAACTGATTTCGGTGACGTTCCGAAACGATCGCCTCGGACCACGTGACCCGATACGATTGACCCCGGCGAACATTTTCCGTACATATCCAGCAAACCTTGAGTTCTCGAGTTTGAAGGTTTTTTGAAGCTCTCTAAAGCGAAGCCTGCGAGAGCTCCGGTTTCTTCGACTCTTGTTTTACACACCGAAACGGCAGCACAAAAAACCGGATGCTCTCTAGGGTCTATATAAATGGTAATTCGGTTATGTCGTAAAAGTTATGGGATGGATGGCCATTGAGGAGAGATCTTTGTATAGGTCGTGCGAATTTTCTAGTCCTCCGAGGACTAGAAAATTCGAGCGTTGTGTCTTCACTGTATTTTTTTTCTTTTCTCTTCTGAGTTTTGAGTTTCTGAGTTTTCTGAGACCAAAAAAGAAAAATCGAGCGGTGATGATAAAGATTTTTG
>Ga0126338_10002098_pt1 | contig 13489 bp, 12 predicted proteins | sample OrbCmetagenome_2_FD_92529 | JGI IMG/M metagenome (GOLD analysis project Ga0126338, IMG submission 92529) | Coral microbial communities from Petempiche,Puerto Morelos, Mexico - Orbicella C C metagenome | ecosystem: Host-associated > Invertebrates > Cnidaria > Coral | place: Petempiche,Puerto...
GCCTTCTGCAATCTTGATCGGAATGTTCGCCTCACGGTTCTCGATGAAGCGTTGATCAGCTTGGTTGAAATTCACCACTTGGGCTGCTTGGACTTGGTCCGTGACGTTCACTGTAAACGGAGAGCCTTGGACGGGTTCACCTCCGTAACGAACATCCACCTGCGCACAAAGATAATAATAGTGAATTGAAGCAAGGTTATTTCTTTTTTCACTTACAACTTTCGCGCTGTAAAATCCTGAAAACAAACCCCACCTCCGAAAATAGGCCTCGTTAAATCTGATGTCTTGAAGAACAATGCAATTTCTCCCGATAATGTGAAAAACTTCCCGACCATATAGCTTGGATTATTTACTTAAATTTGAGCAAGTGCAAATATAAATTTAAATGTAAATTGGATAGTGCAGACAGACTTTTGATGCTGATTTTTTTCAGTCACCACGAGGTATTCTTTGCTTTTAGGCACCTTATCTTTTCCAGACGCATGATTTCTTCCAATGCATAACCCAGTGATTCAATTCAAAACGTAAAATTGCCTCCAATAGTAAGCTCCCTCCCCTCCTCCCTACGATAAGGCCCCACACCACCACATTCATCGTCACTTCAACAACCCTTCCAATACACTTTTTAAACCTTTTATGGTATTTTTACCTTAGTTGAATCAGATCGCTTTTTACCTTATATGGACCCGGTTTGTGCGGGGTGAACTTCACGTGGTGACGATTGTCGGTTCCTTTGCTCACGTGACAAGGCACGTTTTCTCCATCCGGGCTAGTCACTGTTGCGGAGAAGTCTTTATCGTTCATGTCATACGGGCTTTCTACCGCCAAGTCCACCTCGTTCTTGATGACTCGCTCCGCAAATAGCTCCTCGCTACGCACATGCGCAACCTGTACCTTGCCTGGATCACCCACTTTGATCAGGAAGGGACTGCTGGCCACTGGAACGCCGTCACTTTTAACATGAACCTGGTGAAAGAATACAATGTACACAGAAACGTGGAAACAGGTTTCAAAATTAGATTTATAGAAGAGGGGATATAACTTTTTTAGTTTTGTGACATCATGAGAAAACCCGAATTCGCCTCTCCGTACAGGAACCCATCACCCGGAGTCTCTATGCGTCCTATACCCTAGAATCGACCCTTTCCCGTGTGTTTCTATTTTTAGAACTGTTATTACCGCAGGGTCTCTTTGTTTCCCGCGAAATATCTTGTTTCCGCAACTGAAAAAAACAAAGGAGAAGCCAAAGGGGGATCCCATCTTTGTTGTAACAAAGGGTTTTCTTTGTTCGGGTGTGATGGCTTTTATTAAAAAGAGGTCGTGTGAAACTGTTTCCAAAAAAAACAAGACACGGGAAAGGGTTGACTCAAAAGGTTAGTGTGGGAGATCATTTTCTACCGAGTCCTTACCTTGTAAGTTCCAGGTGTGTACGGCACAAACTTCACGTGGTACAACCCATCGTCTCCTTTATCAAAAGATGAAGGTACATTCTCGTTGTCGGGTCCATCAACATATGAAGACATATTCCGAGTACCTTCTGCTGCATCGAGCGCGATATCAAGCTCGCGGCGGACTAAGTACTTGTTCTCAGACTCCTCCGGTTGGCGCAGTCGGACCACGGCTGTGTCTGGCTGGGCTACGTGTAACGGGAACGGACTGTTTTCCACGGAGACTCCTCCACGGCGAATGTCAATCTAAAGAGAGAACAAAAGAATTAGAAAGTTTCAGTGTTTTGCGTTAGAGTAGTTTACATTTGACTGTTGAAAAGTGATTGGTTTTGCACGACTATGCTAATGATTGGCTTAAAAATGTCGCGCCAATTTTTCATCCAATCAGAAGTAAAACCAAAACCAATTGAGATTCGTTCGCACGCGTTTTCGCACGCTTCGAGTCAGATCGAGTCTTGATTGGTTCGCTGTATTGCCCGTGTCCTTTGTGATTGGCTAGAGTGATTACTTTGGTTTTCCGACACTCGATTTAAAATCGCTCTAAACAAGAATTACAATTTGAGAATCAAAATTTTCAATTCAATTTTTCAAACGGTGCGTGAATCTTTCACCCTCTGGTTATATAATTCATGAGCAAAACAAGTGAAACAAGATATCTGCCGAAAATATAATGATAACATATGTTGAAAAGTTCCACCTTTTCTGTAATCAATTTTCATTGGCCTTTTAATGTCAGCTTTTCCAGCAAATATCTGGAAAGACAATAATTTGCTCTATAATCAGTCCTTAGCTCGAAATATTAATTCTCTATACCGGTTGCTATGCATTTATGTAATGTCGCTTCTGAGAATCTGGAGGTTCATCAAAACAACTACCCCTGCTGATGATTTAATTTATTCTCGTCACCTACTGCTTGAAAATGAGTTAATCTTGTAAAAGGAAATAAGATCTTGATGAGACTCTACTTACATTGTACTGCCCTATCTTGGTTGGAGTAAATCTCAAGTGATAAAGACCATCAGGTTCTTTCTGGAAAGTGGATTTCACTGTGTTACCATCCGGGTCATACACGGCAGCCGAAACTTCATCAACTTCTGCTGGGATTTCCATTGGTACGTCCACCTCATACCCCACGTGATAACGAACTCCTTCCTGGCAGGGGAGGGGAGGAGAGACAGGTTACTAAGATATACAGAAATGGAAAAATAGCCCAGCGGTACTCCCAGAAAAATTGGTTGGAGGTGTGCGGCCCGTTTTCCAAAATGTTAACCCTATTAAGACGAAAATCTGCGATTTTCCCTACCCCATTTCTGACTAAAACGGCTAAAGAGCCATACCCTTTGGGGCCGCACATACCTATATAGCCCACACAAGAAAGTAGCCACCGGAGGGGAAGGATGGGAGTTGATTATACAATAAGAATAGCACGTGGAAGCAGCGAGGATTTTGAAGATCAAAGGACATCGATGTATCTCTCTTACACAACCCCCAATGCAACAAGAGGTTACATGTACAGACTTAGATTCCTGAGCAAATCCTCTGGTCGATGCTTTGCTTTCTTTTAGCTTCTTTTCGTCACATGCCTGTAAAACAACGTCTCGCTGTCTCGATATTGTAAGAAGAAATAACACGCTCAAACTATTGATTAACGCCTTCTTTTCAGTTCTTCCTTCTTCAAGGGTTAATGGAGTGGGAATATAAGACCTCCTCTGACTGCAGGTGTGGGCACCAGTCCAACAGCTTACCTGTTTCTCGAACTCTTTTAGTTTTACTGACACTGCCTCCGCTTCTGAGATTTTCATCACAAAAGGACTGTTTTCTATGGATTGTCCTCCGCAGCGCACATCAACCGTATAGCGACCGGGTTTGTAAGGAACGAACCTAAAGCATACACAATACGTAAGAACTCTTGGCAGAGTGAAGGTAGACTCCGAACCTACTTTGATTCTACATCACATACAGGGAATTACTTAGACCTTAAACAGAAATCATTCAGTTTTCCAGCTACAGTCAAACCTGTATTAAGCGGACCCCATATTAGGTGGACACCCTCTATAAAGCGGACAGCAGTGCAAGTCCTATATCTCGTTTTCCGCATTTTTACTGTAAAAAATATCTGTATTCAACGGACACTTCTATTGAGCGGACGTAGACACCTCAAACTTGACTTTTATGGTCATTTCTATTGTTAGAAACCTGTATAACCGGACACTGCAAAATGGATACATGTTTTTTTGTCCACGTTTTAATAGATCGGTCATTTCAGTTTGCCGACAAACAGCTGTCACAGAAATGTGATATTTTATATAATTCGTTACTGTTTTTACAGAACATTTGTTCTTGTTTGATTTTGTGCCGAAACGTCGCATAATTCGAGCAATATAGATACTGTTGCTGTATTCTTAAATCGCTTCACCTCATATACTTGTCATTGTTCATGGAAATACGGTATTTCAGAGTTATCAACCGTTAACAAGAATGCTATTTGACCCTTCCAAGGCCTTTTAATACTGAAGAACATTAATGACCCTTTTACGACGAGTTCTGAGGGAACCTGTTTTCAGCGGACACTATCACGGGTCCCAAGGGTGTCCGCCTAATACAGGTTTGACCGTCCTAATACAGGTTTGACCGTACTAAGATAATGTTTTTCTGTCCTTTCAAACAAGGATTCGAAGGTTTCAATAGATTTACAAGAACTCTTGTTTAAATTATAAATAAGTTTTTTTTAAATTAGTGTGACTTAGCCACGGGAAGTCACCCAGTGTTTTTACAACGTCACGCAACACATGCGATTGTACCTCACGTGGTATAAGCCGTCTGGCTCAAGGGTCAGTGTTGAATGCACGGGTTTGCCATCCTCGTCCTGAACAGAAGCAGAGATTTCGTCGACTTCTTCTGGGACCTCAATAGGAACATCAACCTAAAACCAGAGGTAATATATAGATCACAATAATTATTCACGGTTTATTTAATATAAGATTTTCATGGACGCTGACGTATAACAGGATATTTGCAACAGAACCAAAAAATCTGAGCATCCTGTTGTTAGCCTGAGAGTATCCCGTGTTACTAACGGCAACCTCGAAAGATTACCTTGAAGTGGAAGTTACAACTGAAATTACGAACCTCTTTTCGTGCGGAATACCCAGTCCTCATCTGCTCCATTTCCGTCACCTTGACCTTCATACTGGTAGAGTCCCGGATGCGGATGACGTATGGGCTGCTGGATACCTCCTTGCCGCCATACTTGACCATCACTCTGTGTTCTCCTGTCTGACGGGGTACAAACCGGATGTGATGGTACCCATCGTCCTCCTTCGTCACCGTGGACGGGACACTGGACTCGTCAGGGCCCATAACGGCAGCCTCTAGCTGGCCCTCTCCAGCAGAGCTAGGCACCTGCACAGGTATGTCCACCTCGTGACGCACTGTGAAGCGCTTCGGTGCGCGCTCCAACTGATGCGTTTCCAGGGTGACCTGACGGGGATCTGCCACCTAGTATCGAAAAAATTCTAAGAATCGTTCCATGTCTTCATTTTGTCTCCGGACGTCGAGTTGTGAGGTGTGCAAAAAATATATAAATTGAGCCTAATATTAAAGCAACTTTTAAACGACTTCCACGTAAATGGGATCTTCTTGTGTTTAAGTTTGTCCCATACTGTGATCTATATCCACTCGCGTAATCTTTGTCCGTCCTCATTTTTTTGTTAACTCTTCTCATTTCTCGAGATCTGTTCTTCGAAATCAAACCATAATTGTGGGTTACTGTTGAACTAGGCACGTTTTCCAGCTTCTCAAAATGATCCCAACATTTCCCCCAGGAACATGGACGGGGCGGGGAACTACTAACAGCCTTGCATGTAAATGTCTTACCTTCACTATGTACGGGCTGCCTTTAACTGGCTCCCCAGCGAAGTTGATATGAATTTTGTGCTCACCCACACCCCTGGGGGTGTAGCGCACAATATAGGTGTCCTTCTCCTTAGGGGACTGTAGTAAATCCACAGGAAAGTGCCCGTAAGGTGCCTCGCCGTACACCTTCAGTTCTCCGTCACCGGCGCCGTGAAGAGAAATGAAAAACTCTGCTTCAGTGTCGGTGGTGACCTGGAATGACATAAGACAAGATAAGATAAAAAATACAATTGGGCCAATCTCGATCCCAGGTCTCTCTCCAAAGGAGAGAGCCTGGGATCGAGGTTGCGATTGGGCAAAATAGACTTTTTTTCAAAAAACAATATTGTAAAATGATCGATTTCCGACAAAAAACCGCGATAATGTGCGGTAGATCTTCACCCCTTTAGACTTCTATTTTGCTTTTTTCTTATTAATCTTTAGTTCTTAGGGCATGGAGCATTGTTTTTACTCCTTATCTATTGTTTATAAGAAATAGGTACCCAAAGGGTACATGTGGGGGATACACAACTCCTTTGCATTAACGGACACGAGCCGATATGACCATAGTGTGGGATACCACAGGTATCCCACACTAAAACCTTGTAAGCCTTACAGTTCGCCTCATAATATGTACTGTTCTCTCGTCTGCACCAAGTTGGACTTTTTTACGTGCTCTGGAAACTTTGTTAAGGGTGATGTTTGCCAATCTCATACTGAGGTTCTCTAAGCTACACAACCGGCTGTTTTGCAGCATTCAAGTTTACGTCGTATCATCGTTAAAAGCGCATGCGCTGTAAATTCTCTCGACTTCACAAATTGATAAGGAAGAAAAACAGACAAGAGCTACTCTAATGATTGTTTGCTATTATTTGTAAAATATTTCTGAAATCTCATTGCATGCACGCCGTACCTGATACAGTCCTTCTCCATGAGCCACAATCTTGTTTGGATCATTCACAATAGTCTTTATTGGACTGCCTGGTATATCGTCTCCATTGAATACAAAGTGGATGTTGTACTCCCCAGGTTTGTTGGGAATAAACGATACATTGTATCGACCCGGCGCAGTCGGGCGCACGTCGACCGGGACATTCCCCGCGGGGCCCCGGCACTGAATGGCCAGTTCCCCTAGCCCCGCCCCGGAAGTGTCCACATCGAAGGAAGCAGGACGTCCTATCAGGGGATTGCGAACAGTTTCTGAAAAAAAAAAACACGCAAGTTTTTAATTAATAAGTAAGCGATCTTTTCCCGCGTCACGCAGTTGGTCTTCTTTCCTCTTCTGAGAGGGCAGATTGTTTGATCGAAGATTGTGTGACAAGAATATCTACTTCAACGCAAACCTCACGCAATCTTAGCACGCGTGACGAGGTAAAAGAACGTTTGCGTAATTGGCTCTGCGTGACCAAAGTAAAGTAAAGTAAAGAACCGACTCACCGTTTCCAGCTACACTGCACTTTGTCGGGTCTCCTACTTTAGTTGTGAAGGGGCTGCCAAGCAATGGGGTGTCCCCGACCTCAATGCGAACCTTGTGCTCGCCCACTTCCCGAGGGACAAAACTTCCCCTCCATCTTCCATTCCCCAGGGGTTCCATGGTGCAGTGCGCAGTTTTTGTGGGTCCTTCTACCACCGCTGACACCGGGGGTGAGTTGTCGTCCTTGGTTTGAACAATGAACTCTGCCGGCTTGAAGACCACGGCGTGCTTGATTCCCGCTCCAGAAACCTGCACGTCTGCGACATTCTCATGCATCATGACCTTGAATGGACCGCTGGGGATCTCTTTCCCAACATGCTTGATAGAAATCGTGTGAATACCACTTTCAAAAGGAACAAACCGGCATCGAAGAGATCCGTCGGGTTCGGGCTGTGTTTCCACGGGCACGGTCATTTCCCCGCTCGGGCCTCTGACGTCGATACGCACGCCGTCGAATCCAACATCTTTGCGACCGCGAAGGAAAAACTCGGACGTTTTCCCACGGACTCCTCGCTTGATTCCGGCCCCGTCCGCCTTGAAGATGTGCGCATGGCTCTGAAGCTTTTCACATGTACGGAACTGAAGCATGTAAGCCATGATACTAAGCTCGTCTACATCGGGACTCACGAGTTCCTCGGGTGTTACCACTTTTCTCACCCCGAATTTCTCCTCGGCTACGTTCAACGCCAAGGTAGCGTTTTCCAGAGGACTGTTGCGATCGATATTTTCATAATCTGGGATTATCCCAGGGCAAATAGCCTCTAAGTACTGGCACAACTTTTTCCCATCGTTCCAATCCGTGTTGAAGTTACGCACGTTTAAGCCTGGCGCCGACTCATTGATGAACTCGAGAGTTCGCTTCTCTCCGACGGATCCCGGCTGAGTGAAATATGACAAATACGTCATCATACTCAACTCGTCCACGTACGGACTCACGAAGAATTCCGGAGACAACACCTTCGGAATTTTAAAGTTTTTCTCTGCATCGTCCATGGCATTGCTCGTGTTAGAAAGCCGAGCGTCGGGATTAAGACTCTTGTAGTTCGGGCAGAGTCCTGGTTGACAGAATTCGTTAAGCGCGCTTAAAGCGATACCATCATTCCAGTCGGTCGTCACATTTCTGATGTTTATATCGGGAATAGCGTTTTTAAGCCACAGCAGGAGGAGTTGTTTTCCAGATGCGCTGCCACTTGAGCTGATCTGATAATGAAGAATTAACCTCCATATCAGACCCAGAATAAGCTTGACGTTCCCATTGGCGATGTCTTCGTTGCCTAGATAATATAAAGAAGAAAATAAACTCGAAATCTGTCAGTTGATTGAAATGATTTTTTTTGTGTCCCTGTCTTGGCACTTTTGTCAAAGGTGGAGAGAACTATTCATTACGTTAGACATGCTTTCTTGAAGGACAGAATAGACTGTAAGAAACGCCCAAGGAACAATTACAGTGGAACCCCATTAATACGGTCACCAATGGGCCAATTTGACCGTATTAACAGGGCGGCCGTACTAACGCGATAGGGACAGACATATATAAACATATTGCACATATAAACAACTGTTCTTTAATAAGCATTCGAAATGCAAGGTTTTAAAAAAAAAAATTGAAAATAAACAATGGAAAGATGAACATGACTGGTTCGAGTGGCCCTATTAATGGAGTAAAATTATAGAAGATTATACAGGTTGGGATTTCAGAATGTGGCCGGATTAACGGGGTTTTCTTATAAGAAAATGAGTGGGCATTTTGCCGGAAAAAAAGACTAGTCGTATAAACGAGGTGACCGTAAGGCTGAGGTTTCCACTGTAACACGAAAAGATCGTTCAAATGAAGAATCAGTTAGCTGGAAAATCGTTATTGAAACAACCGAAATGGGAAACCCAGTCGAAGCAACACGTCTGAAGTAAATATGGACCAATCAAACTTGGAGCGAAAGCGAAACCCGAGGACGAGATAGAGAGGGCCTGGATACTGTAGCCAACGACGTCATGTAAAGGAGTACACCTCATTTTCACGGAAAAACAGGTCTTTTGACAGAAAAAAGAATACCTTTGCAGGTATTCCTTTTTTCTAGTTTTTACTGAAATGATCGCAAAATCACTTTACCATTTGCTTCTTCAATACGCGGCCGTTCTGAAAGGCTAATAAAACACGGACTAGTCTTTTCCGCTTTCCCTTTTTGTTTGTTGAAAAGTTGTTCCGTTTCACACAAATGGCTCGCGCCCAAGAGCTGGGCGTTGGGGTAGAGATAAATTACTAACAAAAATTTTAAGGCGTATGGATAGAAAAACAAGTTAAGCCACTCGAAGCTTTGCAAGATGATCTGAGCCTGGGAAAACAGAACAAGACAATTCTACGCCGCGCTTTTTTAGCTATACTTTAGAGCGGGTTACTTGTAACCACGGCGAACAATATCTGCAAGAAACAACGACAATATACATGAAGATGTCCTTCCACGAAGTTTAGCGAATAAACGGTCCACCTGTATTTAGCGACCTTAACCCAATCCCCAAGGTGACGGCTTAGAATACACGTTTGACTGCGTTTTTCTAGCGAAATTACAGGAGGTCTAAGTTTCCTAATTTGCAACTGAAATAGAAAGACAAATTTGTTTTATAGTTGAGCCAATATCTCTTAAGTCCCGTCTGGTGCAATATCAAATACGTTTTGGGGCTTTTTAGAGATAAATTAACTTTATTTAAATTGCCAAAGGTAAGGAAAGGAAGTTGTGGTTCCATCTACAGAAAGCGCCACCCTTTGTTTGTATTCGCCGTGAAGAAAGTGCAGTATTGAAGATATGTCGATTGTACGTCTTGCATGTGTTTAATAAAAGACAAAAGATATCAAGTGAGAAACCAATAGTCTCCAATTTGATAGTTTGGTTAAATGTCGAAACAATGGTACCCTATAAATGGTCTGTTATCAAAATGTAAGCTTATATATTTCCTTGGCGCCTGATGATGCTTATAAAAATAACAAGCTGCGAAAATCGATCGTCAAGGTAAACATGTTTCAATACTGCAAGCTGATCGATATATTCAGTGAAAAAAGAAAGCAAGAAAAACTATCTTCTTAATGCATTTTTGCCCACGGAAGGAGGTTTATGACCGCTAAAACGTAAACGGAAAAGATTGGGCAAATGCAACGAAAATTTATGGAATGAAATTAATACCTGCACGACGAAACCGCACATAAATTACCTTTAATTGTTTTCACCTCCCTCTGAAACATAAATTCTTAACTGATTACCGTAGTCTTTTTGTAGCTCCCTTGTCTGCGGTTTTTGTAAATAAAAGTCGAAAGAAAAAGAGCTCTGGAAATATGGGTTTGACCGAAAACGAAAAGTAAACATTACTAATGGTGAAACTTGTAGACCTATATAATAAATATTTAATGCCTCGAGCATAAAATGAAAGTTTTTAAAGTAGTTCGACCACAGTAGAACTTAGTGTCATGGTCGAGTCGTTCTCCTAAAGCAGATTCTCCAGAGATTTGCTGTTCAAGTCGCTAATGTATTATCATTTATCTATTTACGTTTTCGCTTTGCGTGCGATCAGTTCACGCGCAATATCGTCTGCAGAAGGGCAAACTTCAAAGCGATCGTGCTCGTTATCGAAGCACGGACATTATTAGTTGTTCTTGGGGGTCAAAAAGATTGCCCTGTGTCTAAGAGAAGCTTTGAAATTTCTCAGCTCTCAAAATATCTCTTATGAACGAAATAACTCGATTATTGCGTGATCTCAAGACACATTGCACAGCGATAGCCTTGAATCGAGGAATGCACGCGGAAATTAATCGCGAGCAGCTTAAGTTCTGTTTCATGTACTGGATGATTATAATGGCTTTCTTATGTATCTTTAGGTGGCTTTCTCCTTAATAATACACATTGTACCGTTATGTTTATTTAACGCTGCTCGGTATTTAGAAACAGTGTGAAGAACAGGAAAAGGTCATAAAACTGTCGTGGGAGAGTTTATTAGACGTCTCGTCGTGTCACGAAACATTTGAGCATCTTACCTATATTCACAAGCTTAATGCCGTCACTTTCCAGCAGTTTCAGCGCGGTTGTGATATTTTCCAGTTTCTGTGCATAGAGTTTGGGATTCTTGTTGTATCGGCCGACTTTCTTGGTCGACACCGACTCAACCAGGTACACTAGAGTTAATCCGTCTCCAAACGCATCGGCTAAGTCTCCGGTAATCTGCACACCGTATGGTTGGATTTGCACATTACACCAATTTGTAAACGTGTTCTTCTGAATTTCAATCCAGTCTTTCTCATTACGAGCCACGTATAAAGATCCCTTGAAGCTGAACTGTCCAGTGTTCGCCTTGGACGGACTCCTCGGGCTCTTGATACTGCTCTGCTCTCGATCGATCGTGGTAGTCATTCTATGTCAGCACTCCTGTAGCCCTCCTTCTTCGGCAAAAGTTCTTGTTTTCGTCCGCCTTACTTCGATGTGTACACACCCTCTACATATTTGACAAGATAAAACACCCGTGAAAACAATGTAGAATTTAAAACGCTGGCTTGAAATATGTATACAAGTAATTTACATCTCTGATGCGCAGCACGACTTGCTCGACTGCACTTCAATGGCTTCGAAAAGTCCCGGTGGGATTTTGAAAGTGACAAATATCAATTGACGCCTCCTTATATGGAGAGCGGTAGCGCAGTTAATGCGTTTTCCGTCACGATATTGATATCGCTGGAATCGGAGAGACAATCAAGATTCTCAGAGCTCAATATTCAATTGCTTTCCCGCTAATGAAACCAATAAATGTCGCCTCGAGCCTCAAACTTGGTAAAATTTTACTGTTTTGACCCGCGAACGTCTAAAAATAACGATATAGTTTTGGTGCAGTGTCAAAGTCAAAGGCATCCTCTGGAGAGAAATAGGTGAAAAAGAACAAATTTTAAAAGAAATATCGCTAAAGATCAATTTTTTTTCCTGTACAATACGTTTCAAAACATGTACTTTGAATATTTACTCGTGAAGTTTATTTAACGAGTGCCAGATTCTTTCTAGCGGGGATTCAGAAAATTGTAAATGCAATTTGCATTGCTGATCAGTAACATTTTCTTATAAGCTCGGTGAACTAGCGACTCGTATTGCATGCAAACTCGAAAGGGATCCTGTGCCCCCCCCCCTCCCCTTACTTCTCCCGCTCCCCCCCAAAAAATTATTTTCTTCTATGATGAATGTTGAGAATTAATTGAACATTGAAAAATATCAAGGCCTGGGAGTCTGTGTGAAACAGACTGGAAAGGGCTGAGAGGGAAAGAACTGAATTTGTTAAGCTAAAGGGTTGACAAATTTCTTTAACTTTTCTTTAACTTTAACCTTGCTGCTCTCCTAAAGTAACGCAGTGAAACTGACTGACATGAAGATTATAAGTTATATCAGTTGTCTTTGTTTGGAAACATCTCAAGCGAATAATCTGTGTAACTGCGAAATGCAACTTTCAACTTTGGAATGGAAATTAAGTACACAGTTAAGTTAAAAAGAACAAGTGCTAAAGAAGTCTATAAACTTCTTTTTAAAGGCTTTATCAGCGTAGCGAACATTACCAACAAACTACAATAATATTTCGTCTCGCCAGTATGTGTTGAGCTGGAACTCACAACAGCTGATAGTCGTTTTCAATTTTATAAAAAGATCGATCTCGACTGAAATTTGGTGGGGGTAATTTAAACCTCTATTATAAACATGAATTTAACTTATCCTTACTAAAAACAGATACAATAATTGAAAATTTAAGTCAAAATGTTCTACTCACAGTTTTACAATATTAGTTCTCCTACAATCGGAGGTAGTTCTGGGACGAAAGTCTTGTAGATGTCGATAATGGCGAGTGTGAGACTCGCGATAAACTCAGAGGGTCTCTATCTTGGTGGAATGACATCAAAAGCGAAAAATGCAGGCTATTCAACAGAATAATCTAGACAAATAAATTTTTGATGCAAAACACTAAGACAAACCGCTGAATATTGCGAGGTGTGTTCTTCCGAACTATTCAGCCGTGTCTTCCTCTACGTATAGGATTCTGTTTACGTCATCAGTCTCTCCGAAGGAAACGCACAATTTGCGCACCTGTTGTCACACTTCAGCCGTGAAGAATTTCGAAATTCATAGCATGACGGCCTAACAGCTCAAGTTTTTCGTGACTAATCTGATTTTCTTTCCAAACCAACTTGCGTGCGAAAAGGCCAGGACATTTTCTCAATAAATAAACGATTGCTTGTCCATCTCTTCGTGACGACAGAAGACTGTAATTACCTGAAATTAGGTATAGCCATTAATTTCTTTAACACAAGTAAAAGATTAATCCCTTTAATTCAGGAACTAAAAAGTCTTTCTAAAGATAATTTTTGGTGATTAAGAATAAGGAATTTTCCCACGGTCAGCTAGGCTCGCATTACGAAGAAACTCGTTGAAGACAACTCTTTGGTGCTTCAAACTTCGAGAGCTGTATTGTAAAAGCTGTCATAACTGTTTAGTTATTTTTGGACACAGAATATGCTTGTTTCTTGTCAGTTTGCGTGTTGCCCGTATTAATATCTTATATGTTATTACCCTCCTAAACAACGTCCAAACAAACATGGTGGAAATAGCAACGTTTTTGTTCAAAGAGGTCGGACCATTAAACTCTTTAACGACGCCAGACTTCA
>Ga0126338_10002100_pt1 | contig 13484 bp, 8 predicted proteins | sample OrbCmetagenome_2_FD_92529 | JGI IMG/M metagenome (GOLD analysis project Ga0126338, IMG submission 92529) | Coral microbial communities from Petempiche,Puerto Morelos, Mexico - Orbicella C C metagenome | ecosystem: Host-associated > Invertebrates > Cnidaria > Coral | place: Petempiche,Puerto...
AGTAGTGTAAAGTAACAGGAGAATGATTTTTTAAAAATAAAAAAATGGCTACAGGCCTTTGAAATTTAGCCGGAGAATTCTACGTAGTAGCCGGAGAATTCTCCGATCCCCGATGCCTAATGAGCACCCTGCTGTACAGTTCTCTAACTGTGATAAGGTACAGTTTGTTTTATTACCGTTTTTTGAGTGCTTTCTACTCTCTATTAACTAACATAAAACCAAAACTAAAGACATAATTGGTCATTCACAATGAAGCTCACATTGTACAATTTATAAAACGGCAATCGCAGCAATTATGGCGACATCACAATGGTGTGTGCTGTACATTGCATGTGACTCTTTCTGTTGCAATGATTGTAGGAGAATATTGCTCAGAATGACAAACACTGAATTTTGAATTTAAGTACTTATATTTGTGCTTTTTATTTATGCGACGAATCTATGCAAAATCAAAACTAATTCCCACCATTTTTTCGAGTTTTCATTGGTCATATTGTTTACGTTATCTGCGACTGGCAGCTATTATTACTTTCGTTTTGGTTTCACGGCCCTGATATAAAGAAGTGAGCTATACATACATACATAATCTTTATTTCAACACAGTTAAACATTCGTCAGCTAAAACTACAACTACATTCATTTCCTAATATCTAATATGATAAAAACAATTAAATAAAAAAGCTGCTCTGCTCTTGTCGTTACAGTGTTTGAGTGGATAGTTGTGGACAGAGCAGGTGACGGTTTTCCATTTGCCAACTCCTCGTATAATGGCCTGGTTGTCACTTCAACTGTCACAGTAGTGTACATCACAGCGCCACCATTGTTCTTGGGCACACAATTTAGATCTTACGGCCAGCGACTTCATGTCAAAGTAAGTGCATGGAGAATACCCAGCAGAATACATCCTGGGTAGAAATTGAGGGTTATCAAACTCGATGGCTGTTGGGGAACTAAGACAGATGCAGTCATACCTAATATAATGCTGCGGAAGCAAATAGCGTAATATACCAATCAGAGGTTATAAAGCAAAAGGCTGTGACCAGTGGCGAAGCCGGATCAAATCACGACTTGTTTTTCCTGTCGTCCCTGATCAAGAATGTAAGTCAAATCACGTGATTATTTCGGTTTATCGCCTGACTGGCCAAATCACAGCATCACCGTTCTGATTAGGTAGTTTATGCGCTACGGAAGGTTCATGAAACAAACACTCGAAAAAATCCCATAGTTCAGTAATACAGTCGAACCTCCACTAACGGCCACCTCCCTACAAGGGCCAGTTTTTTTCGTCCCGGCGGACGATCCATACATTCACTTTTATTTTAACCCTCTACAATGGCCACTTAACCACAACGGCAACGACCACTAAAGCACGTTGTCCCGAACTACCAAAATAATCTCTCCACAACGGCCAGATAATAAACGACTGACGAATGGTGTTTACCAAACCCCTTGTTATATTGTAAGGGTCACGAAACTTGATCCGCATCGCATGTCGTTGGTCTCTCTCTCTGTTTGGTTTCTGTTTTATTGATATATTTTGATTGTGTTGGGTATTTCTATGCTACAGTCAGCATTTTTTATATATAAAAATGTTGTACCCCCGAAAAAATAGGTGTTATATTACAGCCCTTCCTCCCCATAACGGCTACCTTTCATCTGTCCCCAAGGTGGCCGTTGTAGAGAGGTTTGACTGTATATGAATGTGAAAACTAAAACGCGCTGTTTTTAATTTGCTACTTACAGATGGATATAAGAGATCCGAATTCTGTGCAAAACCCATCTCCGGCTGATGGTGATGTCATCCTCGTGAGTGGAGCCAGTGAAGTGGCGCTGAACTTTATACCCTCCCCTTCTCCCAATGTCACGTCATATCACGTGATACTGGATGAAACGCAGGTGATTGGTGAGTCAGTTTCATCGCTGGAGTTCCAGTCCATTCTGGCCGATCTTACATCACTCAAGGTACGTGCCACGTACTACGCACCCGGGACTGTTACATTTAAGGAGATCAACTTAGAGACAGCTGTGGATGAGCAAGGTGCACCTGATGGAAAGAGTGTTCGGTTTGTAGAGAACGCAACGTGTCACATGAACTACACAGGGCTGTCATGTGAACTGTGCGCGCAAGGTAATCACCAGTTTTTATTCTCATTGATACCTAGTGTTTATCTAATATAGCATTCTTCATGGTTACCCAACCTCGTCCCAAGGGCGTTCTTCCCTTTAAAGCCGTGGGGGACGAAGTTGATGGTTACCATCTTCAACAGCAAAGATCCACATGTATAGTTTAAGTTGATGGTGGAAGGGGATGGTATGGATGTGCGCGCGAGGTCAACTGAAAAAAATTACGTATTCTTACTGTATCTACACAAACCGTCGAGACCCAGGCAATGCTTTACTGTACATTTTTTACTGTACATTTTGGGTCTGCCGCATACATGTAAGCAACTTTGACAAACCAGTGAGACCCGCCGGTTCTTATGTGAAGACGACCTGTGTAGACCTAGTCCAGTAAAATACGAGAGGGAAAACGTAGCATACTCCCTGCTTTTTGGTTCATTTATACTTTTGTCCAGTATTCGTTTTCTCACCGTAAAGGTCAATTTGCCATTTGTTTGGTTGTTTCTTTGTTTCTTAAAACTGCACTATAGTTCTTTGCTCTGGATATCATTCCAATTACAACGCCCCTAATCCAGACTCGTACCCAGTCGCTATTGTTTCGACCTTCCCATGACACCCTGCGCGCCTTAATCCCTCCTAGTTTCCAATCTTCTCTCCCGCAAAAAACATAAATGGCGACTGGGTACGGGTCTGCCCTAATCTATTGTTGTGTTAAAAACTGTTTTCTGTTCTGATTTTTCAGGATACACGCGCGAGGTGAATGGCAGTGGATCATTTGGACGCTGTGTTCTGTGTTCCTGTAACAACAGAAGTACAGAGTGCGATGGAGAGACTGGTGCATGTACCAACTGCCAAGTGGGTACTTATGGGGATCGCTGTCATCTGTGTACAAACAATGTGCAGGGGCCTGAGTGCACTCGATGTAAACCTGGCTACTGGGGGCTGTCAGAGAATGGCTGTCAAGGTAGGTGTGAAGAGTAATGCCCCTTAATGCATCTCGGGATTGAGGCATCAATTTATTATCTTGTTTTCAAGGTAGGACTCCCGCCTCCATTCTAAGAACGGACTAAGTTGACGGATTTCGTCAAAGGAGTTGCTTAGCAACCTGACCCGTCCTGGGGAAAACCATTGTCGCAATTTGTTTACGAGCACCGCTTACAGGTAACAGAATCCACTTTGGGAGATTCTTGCTCAAGTTCATGTTTATTGTAATTCAAGTTCTAAAACAATTTATTCAGGAGTAACAACGGTCGGGAAAGAGGACTTAAAGGAGCAAAATAAAAGCTAGAAATCACATTTCTTATGTAGATAACTACCGAAAATTCTGGAATTTCTAAGATTTGCAGAAAACAGGATGAAAAAAAGAATGTTTGCTACCAAAAGTGGTGAAAACAGCCAAAAGACGTGGTCATTTTTCGAAATCAACGGGCTGTTACTCCCAAAAAAAGAATGCCAGCTGCCATATTGCAACAGCACTGCGCACATGCAATTTTTCTTGTTTTGTCGTTTTCCTTGCCGTTCCCGGAAACCTAACCTAATCTTTCGTTTAACACGGTGATTAGCAATGCGAAAGAATTAGTTAGCTTTCTGCGAACTTTATAGAAAATGACAATTCTTTCCTTCTCAGTTTAATGTTTTGTGTCACGAAGATTTTTAAACTGCTATGTTGTTATCTATTTTGTTAGCTTGTGACTGTCACCCAGTGGGAACCGCACTTGGTAATGTTACCATGTGTGACCAAGTGACGGGCCAGTGTGTGTGTAACACAACAGCTAGAATTGGGGGCATGCGCTGCGACAGGTGCACAGAAAACAGCTGGAATACTTCCGCTAGCCTGTTCAGTTGTACAGGTAAATGTGACGCTTCTTCTATAAGTTGGTTTTAAAAAGTCGTTTAAACCTTATATATATTAAACTGCCTGTCAAATTACATAGCTTTCCTAGCGTCGTCATGTATTTTAGTACCAAATTAAATTTCGAATTTACTTAGTTACATTATCAACTTGTTAATAAAGGTAAATTAAATTTTAACCACCGTAGCGAATTTTGAAAAAGCTGACGTTTCGAGCGATAGCCCTAAGTAGGAGTCGACGAGTTAGTATTACCTAGTACTACTTGAGGGAATAGATTTTCTCTAGTTATCGTTTCGTTTTTATTCTCATAACCTGCACACTAAACTGTAAGTAAGAAGAAGTAGAAGCTGATCCTCTAGGAAATCAATATTTAAGAAGAAAATAGATTATCAATCAAGGAGTCAAATAATTGACAATGAGCTACTTGCACATCATGTTGACTTCATTTTGGCATTATTCACTGTAGAGTGCTCTTCCTGCTACTCCTCCATCCAAGAGGATATGGATTTACTTCGCGCCCAGATCTCAAGCGTACAGGTTCTTCTCACGGCCCTTATGAACCATCCCGCCATGCTTCACAATCACACCTTTGTCGAACGCCTGCGTCAGCTTGTTACAGAGTTCAGCGCACTCGACCCTCAGATCACCATGGCCATGGAAGTAGAAAGCAATTCAACATCTCAGTGGCTGCGAATTGATGCAGCTTTCCTCGATCTGAATACAGGGCTAAACGACACGGAAACAACTGCAGTGAATGAGACACTTCATTACACATCCATTGTAGACGCCAACAAGAAAGCAATCGAGAGGATCGTGACGCAGATTCGTGACGTCATCAGGGAGGCATTCCGCTTACTGGACACTCCTATGAGACTGGAACTAGAGCAAGACGAAGTGCTGTCCAAATCCCTGTCGCGTGTAGCAGAGCAGTTGGTAAATCTTACGGACAGTGTGATACACCATGAAAATCGCACTCTTGCAGCTAATGAGACCATACATGCACTTGTTGACTACGCGGAGGAGACAGCGGAAAATGCCGCTGAAATGGCGCGAGAAGCCAACGACACACAGGATCAAGTTGCTACTCTGTTGGAGCCGCTGTATGAAAACGCTTCAAGGGTAAATATGCTTGGAGAACAAACGGTCGCATTGGTGCTTGGCCAACTATCGAGTGCGAGCAGAGCGTACAATGACAGCTTAGCGATGTTGGAGGAGGCCAGTCAGCCAAACCCTGACAGGAGCAGTGTAAGTGTAGTCAGTACTGTATTGCTTATCAAGGTAGATTAAGGCTATGTTCACACTTGGTGACCGAGCACTAGTACCTGGGCACTGGCACAAAGTAGTGTTCAGACTTGCCTGGGCACCAAGTGAACATAACAATACAAACCCCCGCAGTTTTACAATTGAACGGCACAGGGTTCGAATATTTAGCCTTCAAGCCCGATCCTAGCAGCCTCTGGTTTCTATATTTAAGATAGCAAAGACTAACGCCTGAGAAGGCGCCATTTTGGGCTTCAACGTTAGGGAGAACCCTGGAGCTGAGATTGACATGAATATACTATTATTATATAAACGAAGGTATTAGAAGACTTGACAAGGAAATCAACTGATGCAAAGACTCTGGCAGCACATTACCTCAATCAAACCAGTGACTTGTATCAATCCAGCGCGTCTGTGATAGTTCAGGTCAACACGGCCATTGAACGATCGGTTCATTTGGGTGAGGCGGTACATGATGTTGTCTCCAACGGTACACAACAACTGCAGGAATCCCAAACTACACTAACCACTGCCCAGATGGCTGTGGAAAGAGCAAGCCGCGTGCACGGACATGCGCAAAAAATGCTGGAGGCTGCAAGCAATTTTGAAACAGAATCTCATCGGGCCCAGACTTCTGCAAACAATTCTCTGCGGACCGTGGCGTCTGCTCGGAACAACGCGCATCGGATTATAACGAATGTTTCGGCAGTAAATGAATCATCAGCACACTCGCTGTCCTTGGTTACGGAGGCTTTGCGTCTTGGAATCATGGTGAAAAATCTTTCCGTCTCCGAGAAGCAGGTATGGATCCTGTAAATGTGTTTATTTGTAATTGCGTGGCCAATGTTGCCTAAACAGAAGAGACCCACCTGTATAAGAGACCCAGGGGGTATAATTTGTTCTCGGATGAATTGATGATAGCATACGGTATTCTGGTGACTGCTTTGTTACCACATGTTCCTGGAGGTCTTGCGTTGAAGCCATCTGAAGTGGTAAGGACGGGAGTCGTACCTTCTTTATTCGTTGATTCGGGCTGACATTCCACAGAAGACTCTTTGTCTTTACGCGGAGGCCCTGCCCAGGCGATCAGGTCGGATTTTTCTTCGGTGCACTTCTTGGTATGACATTCTAAAGACCCCGATGGTTGCCTTTTGCCTCTTTTTCACGTGACTTGGAGGAAAAATGCGAGAAAAAATAGTTTTAATAAAAAGGCTTTTCGTGTGATAGGTTTTGACACAAAACCATAAACTGACTCGGTTTCTCACTGATTTGGTGCTTTACGAATTTTGATTCAGACCTTGTTAGTTGGGTAAAACTACAAAGAATCAGTAAACAATTTATTCTTTAAATTTAGCCGTAGAATACCTCGGTTTTCTCTTCTCAACCAATCCTAAAGATGTTGTTTAGCTAGCCCACTCACTGATTATATGCTTCTTGGAACCTTACTTTTTTTTCCTGGATCTATGTCTACCAATGTTTACTTTATGGCTTACAAAGGTCGTGGAGAAGGCCCTCCGTCGTGCCCACGACTTGAGGAACGAGACTGCTGCGAATAACATGGTGGGAAACAATACTATGGAAAATTTCATGGCCAGAGAAATAGAACCAGTGCAGAAGCTCTGCCAAAATCTGTCCACCATGGCTTCTAATATGTCGAACAGCAGCGAAGCAATTCTTGGGAGAGCCGCCCATGCAAACAACACTGTCCAGTGGCTGATTACTTTGACCAGGCGCCTGATGAACGAAAGTTCTGATTTGCCACGAGTCAGTGTGGACAGTCTGCCCACTCTCAGGGGAGAGGTGAGTTCAGCAAGACAACAACTTGACGGACTGCAGCTGGAGCCGCAGCTAGTGGAGTTACGAGGAGAGCTTCATCTGCAGAAGATGAAGGTGGCATTGTATAAAGAGCGGATTCGCCAGCTTCGGTCTGATATTTCGAAATATAGGGACTTGCTGAGGTCGATACCTTCAATATTGCCTTGCTAAGAGCCTAGAAATTGCTGAAATACTCGCCGTGTGTGGGTATAAGATTTTAAACGTGTGGCATTCTGTTGGAAGAATGATATGTATAATAGGATTGAAATTCAAAGGCTATTAACTTTAACGCAACATTTATGATCTAGCTAGGAATCTAACGCCATTGCTAAACAGAGCACGGCTTGGGGTTTTGCAACTATAAAGAAAACAAAACTACTGGAATTTTAAAATATTACCCATTATTACACCAACGGGAATTTTGCAGCTCTAAAGAAAACAAATTACCATTTAAAGAAGGTAACCAATATTGTAACCAAAAATTGTAGCTGTAAGGAAAATTATCAATCCGTTTAAAGATTTAATAGTGTTCCAGGGCAGAGTTTATTACAGGAAAGTTAGAGTTAGAGTTATAGTTACTAGAATACTACAGATTTGTGATTTTTTTGAGCTCAAGTGGCTTCGGAAACTAACGTATTCGTAACCATGTAAGCAGGAAAAGTAGACTGCAATAAATTGTACCTAATCAAGGTAGTAATTGGAGTAACTGATTTACTCCTGCATGGCAATACTGGTGTTTCTGATTTTTCTTGTGAGGTTTGTTCGCAACACTGCTTGCCTAATTAGCTATTTGCATAAAGTTCGAATTTCAAGCCTGTGGGCTTTCTTTTGATGGTTCGAGCAAAGCTGGAGCAGTGATTGACTTTAAAAAGTTCTACTGAAGTTTAAGAACGAGTAATTTATTTTGCATTGTCATAGTTTCATCTGGTTCTTTTTGTTGTTGTTTCTTAATTGTCATTATTATTAAGTTTATGTAATCTATTAAAGTGGATTTTTACTTCTAAGACTTTGTAAGTTTGCTGCTAAAATGTACAGTGAATAAAAAGCACTGAAAAATGTACCAGTAATTATTCTTTTGCTGCTTTTTTGAGTTTTTTGTTTTGTTTCTTTTTGACTTTAGTGACCTTAGAGACTGGTTTAAAGAATCTTTCTTATCCACTCGAAAATAAATCAAAACCGATCATGACACGTTCGCACACGTTTTCACGTTTTCAGTATTCAATATTCTTTTCGTCTCCAAATTACCGTAGTTTGGCTGTAAACCAGAAATACTTTCTTTACTTTATGCTTAGTTCCTTGCCTCCGAGTGGGGGATAGGGCCGGTGTTTACTTTATGCTTACACCTAATTTGCCGTGATGTTTCGGGACGCGTTAATGTTACAGTAGCGAATCCCTAAGTAAAAAAAATTACGAAAATTCGAAAGTAATGGGATCGTTACTTTGATTTCGGAACTTTACGCTGTATATTCATTATTTCTGGCGGTTGCAACTTGGAAAGTGGATATGTCTTACTATTTTCAACGTCTGACTCACTGACTCACGATTTCTCCCTTTTGGCATCTCTTACAAAACACTTTGGGGAGACGCTCAATACGTCCCCAACCGTAGTCGTGTAAACAATGTTTTTTTTTTTTGACTTTTTCCAAACGGCACAGAACAACAGTTTGTTTAATAACCCGATTTACTTGATCTTAAAGTACGTTGGTCTATGTTTTTAGCGAAGTCTACTAAACGAAAGAAGTATTTCCTTGCCGTCTAAATCCTATGTCAATGTTATGGCTGTTTGAAATGAGGTCATGCAATCATGTGCATCATGTAACCATAGCAACCCATTTGTAACAAAAGGAAACCAACCGGAATCTACGTTCCTTTATGCTTTAAAGCTTACACAACGGACTTCAAAACTTTTACATGTGGTGTTAGTCAGTGAGTTGTTGTAATCGAGTTAGATCTTATCAAAAACAAGCTAACTGAGTCATATTAGAGGCAGGTAACCAGAGCGATCGGATCACTGCGGTATCGAAGGAGAGATCATGGCTCCAAGGAACCAGGTCATCACGATCATATGTTCAATCGTAGCGGCGTTTATCACGGAGGTGTCTTGCGAATGTTCATCAGCTGGAGTATGTATGCCCGGACCCGTGAATGCAGCGCGTTTAGTGGACCACACGGTGAATGCTACGAGTACGTGTGGCGATCCACCGGCTGAGTATTGCCGTCTTAAACCTCTCAACCAGTGTTTTATGTGCAACAAAACCACACACACGGTGGAGAAAATGACTGATGGTAATCTTGGAACGAGTTGGCAGTCCGTGACATGGTGGGAATGGTACATTAATAACAACTTCACGGACGAGCCTTTGAAGGTAAACGTGACGATTTCCTTCAACAAGAGCTATGCACTCACTGGAGAAATTCGTGTCACTTTCAAGTCTCCTCGGCCCTATAAAATGATTCTCGAAAGGTCCATGGATAAGGGCATGACATGGTCGCCTTTGCAATACTATGCAGACGACTGTAATGATCGATTCGGCATACCGAGCACGCCAGTGGAAAGCATAACGGACGGTGACTTTAGTCTCCACTGCGTAGAGGAATACAGCGAAACGACTCCTCAAGAAAATGGCTTTGTGTTTTTCGATTCCTTACGGCGTTATACCAAGGGTGACTTTTGGAACAGGACGCTTCAAGAGTATTTCACTGCCACTGATCTTCGGTTACAGATGTTATATCCCGGTACAGACGGGCTGGAAAACGTGGACAATAAAGTGGAGAACATTTTTAATCAATACTTCTACGGTATCTCAGACTTGCGAGTCAATGCTCGCTGTCAGTGCCACGGGCACGGAGAGTATTGCGATTTCCCATATTACGAAGGCAAGGACTGCGATTGTGAGCACAACACCGAAGGTGAAGATTGTGAAAGGTGTAAACCACTGTATAACAACAAGACTTGGATGCCAGCCACTTCTGACAGTGAACCTAATCCTTGTGAAGGTATGTACTTAGCAATAACACAAGTCATATGAATATTGGATTCTACATATTCTGATACTCTAGAGCAGCTACATATTTATTAGGCGGTGTTTTGATCTGCAAGGGATATATTTTCGAGTGGCACAAATGCCGCCTCGTTATCGCATTGATTCTGTATATTACTAAACATCGATGTTGTGGCGCCAACCATTAGTTGGTAAAATTCACATTAAAGATGGCTTCTTGGCAATTTTCGCAGAAAAAATCTGTTATCAGCTGCTTAGTTTATTCAATGAGCTTTGTTTTCTTTGAATCGTTTGAATAACGCAGTTTGATGCCGAAGGCTCTGTTGTCGAAAACCCATGGGGGCTGGCACTCTAGCAAAAGATTTCGTTTCGTAAAGAATTCAGTTTCTTCTGGGGTAATGCACCGATGTCTGAGAGCTGCTTGGCAATTAAATTGTAAGGAAATCGTTTCGTGAAAATGTTCGAAATGTTTTGAATCTTCCTAGACCTCGTGCGATGTGTAAATTTGGATTGAGTTTACGTTCTATTGTCTGCGGCTTTGCATCGTAGAGATTACGCGTCCCTTTTGAGTTTTACAATATTTAACCGTTAACTTATCATTTGTGGAGAAAGATGAAATAAAATTCTTAGGGTTTTCTCGCAGTACGATGTTTATTTTAATTTGCGTGCGGTTGGGTTTGGATTGCAACTTATCTGAATGCTTTGAAGTACGACATTGTACGTGTCATAAGTCAACGCAGAAGAATTTTAACCCTGACGATAATGGAATTCGGATATCAATTACCGTTATACTGTTTATTGTACACAAGCAGATACAGCAAAGTGGCTCACAATGTAATCTGTGGTTTCAGTTCTTGAAAAAGTGAAGAAATAGCTGCTGGTTGGAAAACTGAGACACGTTTCATGAAACGTAAAAATACACATGTCAGCGATATTTTCCTTATGTAAATATGTCAAAGATTTGTACGCTGAGCTAAATTTTATTAATAAGAATGGCACTCGTCTGCTTGCATGCTTGTATCTAGGCACTACTGCCTTTTTACGGCCTTTTTCCTTCCTATGGGTAAAGTCTGCATACAAGCCAAGTGGCCCGTCAAGCTGTTGCTAATATCCTGGTTTCTGTAGCATGAAGTGACAAGGAATATTTTTACTCCTCCTTGGATGGGATAGTCTATCGCAGGGTGACCCCCAGCATTGAATTTGCTGGTACCCATTTGTACACCTGGGTGAAGAGAGGCACTGTGAGAGTAGTGTCGTCCCCAAGAACACAACACAACGTCCCTGGCGAGGGCTTGAACCCGGACTGCTTGATCCAGAGACGAGCGCACTAACCATGAGGCCACATGCCTCCACATTCCTTCCTATGGGAGCACATTAATTGCTGCCACCATTATAAGACCCATACATTAGAGACCCATTTTCATCCTACATGCATGATTTTCAAATAGGTACTTTTTTCAATTTGAAAAATGTACTTTAGATGCAAACTATGTGTTTTCATATAAATACAGTTGAACGTTCACACCCCTACTTCCCCATAACGGCCACCTCTGTATAGCAGCCGCTTTTGTCTTTTCCCAAGGAGGCCATTGTAGAGAGGTTTGACTGTATGATAAAAAACAGAGAAATGGCAAATGTACCCAAACATCAGTGGAAAGTGGGGTGGCCTAGTCGTTACTACTGAGCTGCACCCCAGACCTAGTGGTCAAGGCACAAGCCCGGGCCACGTCATTGTGTGCTCACTCACACAGACCCTCTCTCTGCTGAGGGCAATAGGGTGGACAGTAGGTACCAGCAAACAATGGACGTTGATTATGACAGAGGGAGTTGAAACACTCCTAGTTACTTCATGTTACAGAAACTGGAGATTTTTATAACTTACTCTTTTCACCTTGATTTGATTAATATATCTTTGGCAGAGTTTTAAACTTAAGATCTTACAGAAGGGACTTTCTTTTAGCATGATTAAGCTTATTTAGTTACCAAATTACACTCTGATTATGAGTCATAACTGTTAGTGTTGTAGTTGGCATGGTTTACTTTATTTTTCCTTCTTTTTCAGAATGCCAATGTTACAAACACGCTGATAGCTGCCATTATAATAAGAGTCTAGACCATGGTATCTGTGACAACTGTTACCACAACACCACAGGGATGTTCTGTGAGCAGTGCGTGGTCAAGTTCTATCGCAACATGAGCAAGCCCCTTGATGATCCTGAAGTGTGTCTACGTGAGTACCTTTTTAGTGCAGCATTGTTTTCATATTTATACTTTAAAAATACAGCTTGTTCAATCTTTCTTTTATTGAATAAGCCACCTTTTCTTCTGTAACATCAAGTTTTCATTAAAACATTAATTAATTTGTTTGAACCTACCAATCATAGCCAAAAGTAAGCAGGCCATGAAAGTATTATTGATTTTAAGGGTTTTATAGCATAAAACAATATAGGTTGGCATTTTCTTCCAAAATGAATCATAAATTTTACTAGTCAGGCATTTCGTCATCTTACGGTTTTTATTTTATCTGAAGGATAACTGCTGGTGAGCGGGTACATTTACAGACTTGCTAACATTCCATTGTTCATTTCAGCCTGTAACTGCTTCATGTTTGGAATCACAAACAATGGTACATGCAATCAAACAACAGGACAGTGTGAATGCAAGCAAAATGTGACAGGTCGGCAGTGTGATGGATGTGAAGACACTTTCTGGGGCTTTCAATTACCTCCTATAGGAAATTGTCGTGGTGAGTGACTCTGGACGGAGGGTGTTTGCATAATTACAATAATCATAATATTTTAAGAAACCTGTCATATAGCTTGTTCGCATTTGGGAGATTCGGTACAGTAATTAATGACAAAATACACTACTTGTGAAACTACAACACAGAATGTTTCAACAAAAACTGATAACATTACCCTACAAAAATCATTTAAACAATTGTAACACTATCAGTACATAAATAAAGTATTATTTATATTTAGAACAGTTGAATGTTGGTACTTACACATTTGACTGACTCTGAAATTATCAAGCACAGATCTAGCAAAGAAAAGACTAACCTAGCTCATTTCCAGGCTTAGGCTTTTCTGACCTTTTTACCTTCAGAATTGCCCAAGTTTATGGTTTTGCAGAAATTTCAGCTGATGATAAGCCCTCTTTCAGTTGGTGAAAATAGCCAGCAGTCAGCCTCTAGCCTGATCAAGTGATCTTAACTGTAACCAGCAAGGCTTTCTTTAAAATACAGTTGGCATAAAAAAACAATTATGCAGAGAGCAAAATGTATGACAAATTATGTAGGTTGCTTGTGATAGAAGCCATTGCCGTTCTTCTCTTGCTATGTGCAAGAAAAAAACTGGTTATAGATAGTGTGTGTGTGGGGGGGGGGGGGGGGGGGGGGGGGGGCCACCCCCCCCCCCCCCCCCCCCCCCCCC
>Ga0126338_10002101_pt1 | contig 13483 bp, 7 predicted proteins | sample OrbCmetagenome_2_FD_92529 | JGI IMG/M metagenome (GOLD analysis project Ga0126338, IMG submission 92529) | Coral microbial communities from Petempiche,Puerto Morelos, Mexico - Orbicella C C metagenome | ecosystem: Host-associated > Invertebrates > Cnidaria > Coral | place: Petempiche,Puerto...
ATCTACATTAATCTGGAGACGTGTCAGATTACTGTAGTTTGTTCAGTCAAACATTTTATGTCTTACTATTTAGTTATCTTACCATTACTGATGTAACATCGTATGTACATCATAAATTCTCAGTGTCTTTTTTGCTGTACATCGCAGCCAAAAATACTTGTCAACTCAATCAAATCATTACTGTAAACAGTTCCATGAATGCTCCTATCTCTGAGACTTACAGTTCACAAAAAAATTACTCTTGCACGCCTTGCATGCCTATGTTTTCTCCCAGAGTGCATTTTGCTTCCACCGGAGAATAAATCGTGCTTTACATCATCCAAAGGAATGCCGTATGCCAGCATCAAGCGATGACGTATATACTGCTTAATAAAAAGAATAAAATTAAAAACAACAACAACAACAACAACAAAAACAAAACAGTTTTCCTGCAATTACTTACATTAATGCATAGTCTCATGGCTCACACATAGTTCCAATGGTAAGAGTTAACACTCTCCTTCCTTTTTATTATACAGTTTTTATTACTATTTATTTTCCTTTGTTAACATGATTAAACCATTAATTTATATACTCTAAAATTCATCAATTCCTGTTCCACAATCGGGAGAATTTATGGTATGAATGATGTTATCAAAGTTTACAGGGATCAGTTATATCAACCAGAGGACATATGCCTACTGGTATCCAATGGATAACATTTTCTACATTGCATAAAATCTACATATGGCTCAGCTTGTAAACACAATATTTTATGTACTTGAAAAGCAACCTGTCCCTTGCACAGGTAGGCCGAACAGACCCTGCATACAAATAGGGAAAACAGATTTTGGTTACGAAGTCCTGCAATGTTTTGAGAAATTAGGTGTCTATTATATGTGTACTCAATATGTAAGACTACATTATTGCCACGCATTAAGTTAACTATTCCTAGAAATTGATCCATCTAAATGGTCAAATAAAGAAAGTAGTATGATGCAAGGGATAATTTAAATGTCTCCAGTTACGACACTGAAATATACACCTACAAAGATGATGCCTTAAAAGATGTTTTTTGTGTAGGTTAGCTATACTTTATCTTCAGAATATATTGTTATATTGTAATCTGTAGGTTATGTTCAACAATACTGTTTTATATTTTTACATGTAAGTAATATGTGGATTTAGCCAAGCCTAACCTGAAAGCGGAGCCCCTGGGCGGGGTTGTTCAGAGCCCAATTAAGCTAACCCAGGATAAGTGATAATTTTGATTTGAGTTTTGTAACTTTGTAGTTTAGTGTATATTGTTTGGCCATCTGTTTTGAGCGTGAATAATCTCAAAAGTTATACACAAAACAAAACCAGTGAAACACATTATTTTGTATACAAGAAAAATGTATTATTTGGTTAAATTTTTATCCTAGGTTAGCATTGACCGGCCTCTAAACAACCCAGACCTGCCTCCAAGTTAACCTGACATGAACCCGTGATCCTATCGAAAACCAGCACTTGGTCAGCAACTTAAAAAAAAAACGGGTCACCTTGATGAGCTCTAAACTTGAGCCCGCAATATGGTCAGGTGATACTAGTTGGTGGATTCATTGTTTTGATAGGTGTCAGTTGACCAGAACATGGAAGTCCAATGTCAAAGAAGAACAGTATAAACCAAGGTTACATGTCTGTCAACCTATTAACTGAAGTATGGCTGCCACCTTGGGCAACTCCACCATCGTCGTCATGCGTACGTGCCCACGAGCAATACCACCAGCCATGATAATCATGAGAAAATCAATTGATGGGTTTCCTTTTCTTTCCTATACGAGTACTCTGCTTGACAGCCCTTTGGGCTGCCAGAGTTCTGCGACGAACACCCAGACAATGTTGATCAAAATTTGAAAGCCATTTATCTTAATGAGGCATTTCTGAATAATGCAAGTCAGATGAAGACATCCTGTTTTGATACCAATTGACCCTAACTGAACTGGGGTCTTAGTAATTTTAATTTAAATCAATGGATTTTAAAATCTCAAGCAAGGAATGCATGATACAAACTTACAGAGCAAACTAACTTATATTAAGTGTATATGAAACAAGACTGACTTTGAGTTACAACTAACAAATTGAGATCCAAAACATCTGAATCTTGAAATCAGAATCGCAGGTAGTAAGTTACTTTTCCCAAAGAATACCTACATATACGTGTTGAAACAGGTATGACTTGATAGTGGGTTAATTAATTATTTCATATCTTCTATTATAGAGAAAAACAATTTCATTGAGTGTGGCATTTGCCAGACTTAATACTACAAGAGTTATTGTTAATTCATGGGTTAACTAAATACGTTCAGCAGAATACAATTGCATATTTTGGTATCATGTATATAAACAATGTTCTGCACAGCTGGAAATCCCCATCAACAATACTTGGTGTTGTTGCAACTCGTCCACAATGTTTGTCCATCAAAGTACTTGGGCGTGAGACCATAAAAAATGTCTTGTGGAGTTCTTCTGGGTATTGTAAGTTAAACTACAGTTGCTTTTGATCTTGGTGTTGCAACTGAAAGATGGTATGCAATCATAGGACAGAATAGAAGAAGACCTGTACTGACAATAGCTAGTAAATAGCCCCAAGCAATTTGACATGTCCCTGAGTTGAAATATCCACTTGAAGAGCCACACTGCTGCTTAACAAATTCAGAGTTTAAACCGAATGGGTACAAAATAAGGCTGACTAACAGGAGAACCACTGCAAAAGACAATTATGATAGCATTTGGTAATTGTTAATAACATTTAAATGCATTACCATCAGTAGTAGAAGTGGCACACATTCTTATAACATTCAAAATGGCATGAACAATGGGGACAAGGATAAAGTCATATAAAATAAGTTGAAACTAACACTGGTATATAAGAAAGATAGAAAGCTCCTGACAACCACTACATACATGTGTGTTTTGGAAAATATCCATTCCCCCCACAAAAGGACTTTTGCTGTCAGTCATTTGTTTAGCTTCATTCCTTTCTGTATAAAATTTGGCCCTTGTGCCCCAATTCCTCAAGTTTTCCAATGACCTTCCATGGGCTGGAACTGCACATTTGGAAAATAATATTGTCTCCTTTCAAAATAACAACAGCCAAAGTATGGCGTATAAGTTCATGAGGCATAAGGATGCATCTTGTGCCCTCGAAGTAAAATAACTGCGTAAAGACTACTCAGATTTGGTGAGTTAATTACCTGCAATACTCTGCATAACCCCAGCAATTGCAAAGAGCAATTTTCCACAAAGGAATTTCCGACAACACAAAATGTGCGCCAGCAGTATGGCAACCAACAGGAAAACCAGTGCAAGTGCATAAGTATTGACAGCTACTTTCCAGAACACAGAGGGGATTCCAGGAAAAATCCTGTCATAAAATGAGCAGTACCTTACGTCTCTCCATGCATTTATCTCTTGCAAGGTCACAAATTGCTCTTGGAGGCAAAATCGTAACAGTCCAAATGCTATAAACGACTCACTGTTGTTTGTTGACATGGGATCAGGGATGTATTCATGCCAAAATGGTGAAAATAATGCTATAGAGCATGTGAATAGTAGAACAAGGGAGACAATTGTCCACAACACTGAAATGGCTGACATATCTGCATCAAGAGAAAATAAAAACATTACAATTTTAATGACAAGATTCATTGTGAAATTGTTTTTACAGGAAATTCAACTTAATTCTTCCAACAATGGAATTTCACTTTTGTTAATGTTTCCAGATCATGTTATATCTGTGTGTTATACTTGCATGATTCTAATTTGATCTCTAATTTATTTTTGAGCACAAAAGTGTTTCTTTGTTGTTTTGAGTCAAATGAAATTTCTTGACAATTTAGTGGTTTAATTCCAAGAAAAAGCCACCAACATGACATCTAAATTAATAAAACTATAGATTGCAACATTCGCACTTATTTACCGAGGGTTATTAAATTTTCATATACACCAGTGGAACAAACAGCTTTATGTTTTAAGCACAAACGTAAATAAAATCAAGCATTATCACAACATTGAGCAGGATTTACTAAAGCTTGTTTGTGGAGTGACAGGTGGATTAATTTTGGAACACTAAACGATGTTGTATTGGTTTATATTTAATGTGGCCTGTTGCCCAAGGCTTCCTACTCTAAATCGTCTCAAAATTGTTAATTGAAGGCGCTGTGCAAAATAATATTTTTGTAGCTTTGATCTAGAGTGTGCGTGAGCTTGAACAAACAATGAACCATTTGGAAGCACTAAGCATTTTGATTGGTGCATCGATAAAAACCGGAACATGGAACATTCCGGAACATTCCACAACATTGAATAATTATAATAGCACGCTGAACAAAACTGTTCTGGATCGACGTTTTATGACTAAAAATTAAAACAAGCAAAGCGATGCAGTGTAATGTGATTGTTTTAAACCTTATTAAATTCCACACATGGAAAGTTATTTTCATATAGTTCACGCAAAAAAGACTTGCGTTACAGCGTATCTAAATTTGCGGTACGGAAAATTGTGCGATTTCTGAGAAAAAAATAGTTATGGTTTTCATTGACATCATAGTGTTAGACCAGTGTTGTTGTGCGAAGAACATCATTACGTGTTTGTGGATTTTTTGCATGAGTTCCACAAGATGACATAAGGAAGGAGCAATAATCTGTCTGAACAGCACTATAATCCTGTGATGCATCTGCGGTTTAGAGAATCAAAAATTCAAGTTGTGATGCTACCACTGAACGACCACAAGGCAAACCAAACAAAGTTATTTCAAGCTGTTATGCAAGAAAATGCGAGAAAATGGCGAGCTCTTGGTAGATGAGCCCACAAACAGGTCTGGAAATGTTTTTAAAAGCACAAATAGCAGTGTCTGAGGTTCTTGGCTGACGATGCTTTAACACAGCAGTATTCTGTGCAATTGTGACTTGTACGAAGTGCAAGCTAAAGGCAGCTATCTGAAAGATAGAATCAGCAAAGAAAAGACCAATCTTGTAGCAAGAACAGTTAAAGAATTCAAAGAAGATAAGTTTCAGAAGACAGTATCGTATTTCAGTGGCCAAATAAGTTGTAAGTCTTTCTCATGCTTTCTTGACAAAATCTTGACAAAAAAATCCACCAACATGTAAAGAGTTCTTTCGCAAAACAACACTCCAAATGTGACTCTTTCTCTTAGAAATCACATGATTTTGCATACTTTTGTGACTCAGTTACCAAATTTGGACGAGGTGTAAAGCAAGCCTTTCTTGCGTGATCGATATAAAAATAAGTTTCCATGTGTGGAATTTAGTTAAGTTTAAGACAATCACGAAATTATATGTGTCGCTTTAATTGTTTTAATTTTTTGTTGTAAAACGATGATCCAGAATGGTTTTGTCCAGCGTACTAATAAATTATGAGAAAAATATGTAAAATTAAATGTTCAAAAATTAAATTAAAAATAAACTGGTATTAGCTTGGAATAAAAGACACAAAACAAAACAAAACAAAACAAAACAAAAAACATAAAAAAAAGAACCAAAAAAAAAAAGAAAGAAAAATGAAAATGACTGGAACGAGTGATTAGAAGACTAACCCATTCCTTCCAGTCGTTGGCTATCAGTTTAATCACGTGACCGTCCCTTATTCCCAGATTTGGTTCTTCATAGAAAATCACAGGATGGTGGCATTCAAACTCTTTTATCAGGCCAAAAAATATGGGTATACTAGTGTGATTTCTTTATTTAATTCATTACATCAGTTCAAAGATATTTGTTCACATGACTTCTCATGAAGAAATAGTTTCTCCGCGAGATAGAAATAAAAATTCTTCGGCACTGAGTTTCTTGTCTAAACTAGTTTGGACTGCTTGAGCTCTGATAATTTAGTAATAATAACTTGCTTGTTACTCGGGCTTCCAGAAAGGCTGAGTCTGCACTTAGTGGGTCATAGTGCCAGGCATTCTTAGAGGAGAGCACGCAAACCAGGGATGATAATTGCAACATGAAGATGGAACAGTGACAAAAGTATGGCTACTGACTTGACAAGCAACTCTGTATGATGCTCAGACAAACACCGGGAAACCATTGTCTGAATAGTTCATGTTTGTGTTAAAAAACAGATTACTGTAAAGCCACGTGACGCAATTGGCAGGAAAGAAGAGGAGCCTGCACTCATTGTCATCAGTTGAATGAATATCCAATGCTCCCTACCTCTTCCCTACCGACTCTCCTACCTCCAAAAATATATTTTCATATTTCGAGCTCATACCAGTTTATTCTTGTTTATTTTATTTTTGAAAATTTAATTTTACATATTTTGCTCATAATTATTATAATTTTTTGATGTTCCATCATGTTCAGGGTTGTTCCATGTTCCTGGTTTTATCGACGGCCATTTGATTGCTGTACTTTGTCGGTCTTCTAGGTTAATCACAAGAAGCCATTTAGTAGCTTGGACCGTCCATAAAAAACGTGAATTTATTATTCATGAAGTCATTTAAAATATCAACGCATTCAACCAAAGTTATATCGATTCGAAATACAGTTCAACACATATTAAACGGCCACCCTCGGGGAAATGGACAGTGGTCGCTTAAAAGGGGTTGGCCGCTTAATAGAGGTAAAAAAATAGAAAAAACCTCATCGGGACTGGCTGGGTTGGCCGTTTAATAGGTGGCCGCTTAATAGGGGTTCGACTGTATATTTTTTGTCCCAACGATGTATACTTATTTTCAAGAATACAACTTTTCCGCGCGTGCAAAAACTCTGTGTAACTTGATTGTTACTCGCTTTCATAATGTGGTGGTCAGAGGGCAATGTGTGGTGAAAATTTAAGAGTTTTCTCAAGATATCCCGTTAACACGAAACAGTAGGTGCGACAATCAAATCTTCTTTCTCATATTTCATCGAGCCTGTTAGGACGCTTACGAATAAAGACGAATCGAAATACTGCGGGAAACCTTTCAAAGCTAAATGTTACAAACAAGCCACACGAAAATATTGGATGCCGGCACGCGTATTGAAACACAAAATTTTCAGGTAAAGAGCAGTAGGAAGCTGTTGTTTATTTATAAGATGATTACTCTCGAGTGCCTTGTTCCACATACAGCGAAAAGAAAGTGAGAACGATTATCAACGAATCGCATTTGCACGCATGAAAGACTCTTAACTGTATAACGGGTGTCTTGAAGCTAAATTTACGTTTAGCTCTCGTTAAGTTACAAATTTAATGACGTCTTTGATGCGACCTCGAATATGAGCCAGAAATCGACACTTGAGCGTTTCGCAAACATTGAAATAATGGAATTTCAGCAACTGGATGGGAACCCGCAAAGTGGTGAAGTACCCTAAAATACTGGATACGAAACGCTTAAAACAAATCAACACAGATAAGTAGAATAAACTTAACTGGACGAACCTGCAGACTGAACACAGCTGACGAGCGAGACTGGCGAATTACAAAAGCAATCAGTGTCAGCAGCCGTCCGTATGCGTCGATATCCTTTTAATTACAAGTCTTGCACAACAGGCTCACTCACCCGCGCGACAGGGAAAACAAGACCGTTCTCAATGTAAGCTTACTTTCATCATTGAACAATCGAGATCTATTGTGGCTTTCTGAAATTCGCGGATTTCCGTTCAGGTTGCCACTCAATTTTGATCAAAGATGTTCCCGCTACGAACCTTTTGTTCCGCGAAGACAGAGGTCACTGCGACCTGTCATCTTGATAATATATCTCGTTCTCACACACTCTTTGTTCTGGCAGTCTTTTCAAGTCCTCCCCAATTATTTTGACCGAGAGAATTCCGAACTCGGCCCAGTGGTACGTAATTTGCTCCCGCGTTCAATTTGATGGAGGGCAGCAGTTTATATTTCGAGAGTATCAATGGCTGTCTTCGAAAGACAACAAGGCGGAAATCCCCACATTTCCAAACGTTTTCTTCGATGAAGACAACTTTATCCTCTGCTTTAAAGACTGAGCATTATTTGCCAAGAATATTGAAGAGATTTGTTTGATCGAATGCTGCGATTTTCACGGAAACCATCAGCCACAGGTAAATGCACTGTGCATGCATGCAATTAAATAAATACTGTACACAAGTAAAGTAAGCTAAGTTATCAGCTTTCAGAAGGAGGTTTTCCATGTTACCAAACTTTCTTGCATAACGTCCAGCAAGTGCATTTTGTCTCACTCGATACCTTCCTGTGTATCAATTAATATCAAGGTCGGCATTAATTTAAGGCTTGCATGCTTCTTTAACGTGCATGTACATGTGTTGTGAACCGGCCTCTTTTCTATTCACTGTGAACATTAGCAAAAACAGTCCGTCATTTTTTTGATTTTGATTTAAAAATGTGACATCTCTATAATGATTATACAGTATTTCAGCCAGAAAATTTTACTTGAGTGCCAAAGTGGTCCCTGAAGACCTTTTTTAGGGGCCAATTTTTTAGGAAAGGGACCAATAAATTGAAAACTACAAAAGGAAAAAATGCATCAGGGTACCAAGGAAAATAAAGTAGTTTATAAGGATCTATGATAAAATTTAATAAGTGCTTTTTGAAGTGTTTCTACTCAATAAAGTTTCTTTTGAATTAGATACTAGTATGAAGGATCCATGCATTACAAGAGAGCAATCCTTAGGCATACATAAAGTAGTCAATGATCAAGGGTTTGCAATGCATTGTAGGGTGATGAGGATTAATACTGCAGCAAAGCAAAACGACAGATTGACTTCTATTGTTATGTTGAATGTTTTAGAAGCAAAGATCTTTCAATATGATTTTCTAGAAAGACATAATGTGTGACAAAATAGCCATTATTGATTGTCAACACAGAGAAATGTAGTTCGCCATTATGGCGACTAAACCAGAAATTTTGGTTGCCAAGAATGAAATGTTAGTTGCATCGGCAACCGTATCAGTCGCAACTTTGAGCCCTGGGATGGCTTTTAAAACACTATGCCTGTGTTAAACCCGAAGTCTTGTAAAAGACTTCTCTTGTTTTCCTTTTCTCGTTTTTTCTGGGGGCCATCTCTGATTGCAGCGTGGGATTCCTGCAATAGCACGCTCTGGCGGAAACACTGATTATAACACTAATTTTTTTATATTGTTAATATTATTATTTTGTACAACAGTACTACAACTACTAATTACAGAAGTGATAACTATTTACAGCAGTAATACAACTACTAACACTACTTACTCTAATTAACAATACGATGCAATTACACATGCTACTCACAATACTAAAAGTTGCATAATTTACTCTACAAAACAATACATTTAACCTTTTTAAGTTACGATACTAATACCATTACTGATGCTTCTTACATTCATATTATAACAATAGTAGTATAATAGTATTATAACAATAGTACTGATTTTGCCACTGAGACTGACTATATAATGTAGATTGAATTAATTAGTTTAAATTTCGCATTTTTCAGCTTTCCATTGCAAAGATAGTGCTGACTTCAATTCGAGAAAATTGAAGTTTTTTCCAACATTTTGCAATAATAATAATATTTTTGAGTTTGCACTACTAAAATCCCAAACTTCCGGGTGAGGTTTGGGCTTGTATTTGGGGGAAGATCATAGTCCTTAAATAGTAGCTGTATTTTAGATGGTGTAAAGTTAACTCTGTGTTCATTATTGAACCATTTAAGGACTTTTTGAAAGGAGTTTAGGCCAGCAGGACACTCCAGAAATGCATGTTCCAAGCAATCAGCGTTGTTACAGAAAAAGCAATCTTCACCTTCGGATATTTTGAACCTCTTAAGCTCCTTTTTGGTCACTAAAATACGGTGTAATAGTTTAAAGAAGAATTGTCTCAATTTGTTGTCGGCCAAGAGGTGAGGTATATTTTTGAATAACCTTTCCCATTTATCTTCTATGCCAGAGTAATGTTGGGCCCAAGACTTGACAGCTGTAGGTGTAACCTCTGATTTTTCTTGGAACAGAAGGTAGTAGTCTTTGCATTTCATTTTAGAGAGAAAAACCGATTTTTCAGTGGAAAAGTCAAAAAAGTCAGAATTATCGACAACAGAATTCTTAGGTCTTAGCGTAGAAGAAGCCTTGGATTTGAGGTTTGGTGGAATAGATGCAAGGATTTGAAAAAAGTTGAAAAAATTTGTTGACATATTGTACCTTCAATTGAATTCTTCAAAAGTAAGAAAATTACCATTTTCATTAAAAATATCATAAATGTAATAAATTCCATTTTCGGTCCACCTCTTCCAAAAAAGCAATTTGCCTTCAATGGTTATGTCTTGGTTATTCCAAAGAATAAGGTCACTTTGGTAGCTATCTTGGTTGACCTGGCGTAATTCCTTCAAGTAATCTAGCATTTCTAAGTAGAATAACGATACACTTTTGTCTAACTTCTTTGTATTGTAATTACACTTGAGTAAGAAGTTGAGACCTCTATACTTATCGAAAAAAGCATTTGGAATAGCTTTCCAAGCATCAGTAGAAGGGTTTTTTTCTAACAGTCTTCCGATCTAGCTTAAACGGAGCGCTTTAACTGTTACAGCAAAATTTGGAAAATTAAGACCACCTTTTCTCGTTTCTTGAAAAGGAACTTCTCTTTTAATTTTATCTTTTTTGTTTTTCCATAAAAAATTAAAAAGTTTTGTTTGGTCTCCTTTAAGAACTTCTTGTGGAACAGTTAAAATCAAGGCCTTATATACCAATTTTGAGATTCCTAACGTTTTAGTGAGTAGTTTAATTTGGTTTCCATCTTTTGGAGTTTTAGAAAGAAATTCAGGTTATCGTTTTTATCGCTGTCATGTGAAATGTATGTTCCTAGGATTTTAATTGGATCAACGCAGACATTTATTTCAAGGGGTTTAGTTTTACTGTTTTTCAATGAGCCTATCCACAGAGCCTCTGTCTTTTTGCTGTTTGGCTTTAAACCTGATATATCGCCAAACTTCCTCAATACCGACATACTTTCATGCAAGGATGAGGTGTCCTTGCATATTAATGTAGTGTTATCAGCAAATTGACTTAGTTTAACTTCACAGGAATAAGGTAGTTCAATACCCGTAATTTTAGGATTTTGACGTATTTTTTGTGCCAGAATTTCTACGCTTAGAATGAATATTAACGGACTCAGAGGGCATCCTTGCCTTGCGCCTCTTGACACCCGGAAATAGTTAGTCATGTATCCTCCATTAGTAACCCCGCTCTCAACATCACTATAAAGTATCGTGATCCATTTCCGAATGTTTGGGCCAAAATTGAAAAATTTTAGCGCGTGTTGGATAAAAGACCATTCCAACGTATCAAAGGCTTTTTCAAAGTCTATGAACAGCAATATACCAGGAAATTGACTTGATTCAGTGAATTCCATTAGGTCATTTAAAAGGCTCATGTTTTGGCCGATATATCGTGCTTTTACAAAGCCCGTTTGATCTGAGTGAACCAATTTTGGCAGTTTCGGTTCTATTCTTTTTGCAATGGCTCTAGCAAGTATTTTGTAGTTGACATTAAGCAATGTTATTGGCTGCCAGTCACTTAAAACCATAAGATTATTTTCGTCCTTTGGTATAAGCGATATAATTCCTCGCCTCTGAGATATAGATAGCTTGCCTGTTTGAAAGCCTTCATTAAAAGAGTCGATGAGATTTCTCCATAAAAGTTTGAAGTAAGTTTCATAAAATTCATTTGTAAAACCGTTATCACCTGGAGTTTTGCTGGGTTGGAAGCCTTTTAAGGCATTTAACAATTCGTCTTTCGTCAGGTCATGTTCAAGTTCACTTACTTCGTCTTGGCATAATTTTGGATTTTGTAGGTTCGAGGTGAATGAAGCAAAGTGATCCTCATAGTCGTTTTTTTTTGGCGAGATTCTAGAGGTCAGGAAATTCTTGTCATAATTTTCTATTTCCTTGTTTATCCTAGTCATATCAGAGATAGTTTCACCATCTGTTGTTTTAAGCTGGGTTATAATCTTTTTCTCATGATTCTGTTTTTCCAAATTGAAGAAGTATTTTGTTGGTTTCTCGCCATTCTCAATCCACCTGGTTTTTGATCTGAACATTGCCTCTTTTCCCTTTACAGAATAGATTTCAGTTAGTTCTTTTTTTAAGGTTTTTGAACTCCATTAGAATATCGTCATCTGAATTTTCATTATTACAAATTTCTTTATCTAGCTCTCCTAATTTGCATTGAATGATAATTTCGTGGTTTCTCAAATTGAGCTTTTTCTTTCTGGAATAGGCAATTGTCGTACTTCTTATTTCCATTTTCAGTAGTTCTCAGTATAACTGACGGTTCGCAACGTTTCGGTATTTTTCTTGAAGGGAGGGGTAGTTACTTTTAATTAAGTTAATATACTCATTGTCTTTTAGTAGCGTGTTATTAAATTTCCAATTAAAATGCTATGATTCTTGTATATATAGATCACTTTATGGAAAGTGCGCGCGTACAGTATTTACGCACTTGTTTTTGTATCAGAAAACTTGTGTGTAAATACCATACAAAGCACTTTCCATGTTGTAATTTGTTTATTTTATACTTACTGAGATTTTCACCCTCAACCAGATTTTCACCCTTCATTTGGCAGAACGTCTGAGGGCAAGCACTTTTTTGCTTCTTCAAAAACCGTCTAGTGTAAATATTTTTCATACAGAATGTTCACCTTGTCATGCAAGTCAACACTTCAGCCATGTTTGATTTGTTTCCCTTGCCCTGCTTCCAGACATTTCTATGCTTGGTAAAACTCTTTTTCGTCGGTAATGCTTACAGTATATGTGCCTTCTTTAAAACTTTTCTTGCCTCTTCCTTCTGGGTGAGGAATTTGCAAAGCAAGCTAACCTTAACGTCTCGTCAGGTTTGTGCTTGAGTCTTTTTGTTTGTCTATTCCTGGATATACCTTTTACTGGGTTTATCTAGAGCGATAGACCTGTTCGAACTTTCCACCACTGTCTGTGGTTTATAGCTAATTTGTGAGAAAACTGGAGTAAACTTGTGGAAACTCTACAAACCTCTGTGCATGAAGATTGAAGAGGCGCCAACAGCAACGCGAACGCTTTGAGAACTGACTGTCTCATTTTGACAGCTGATTTCTGATTGGATGAAATGCTTTTCCCACGTGTGAGAAAGTAGTTTCGCGATTGTGATTGGATGAAGAAATGTCTGTATGATTTTTTCATGCAATCAATTCTATCCGAAAATCTAAGTAAGTATGAAGTAAATTCAATTTGTTGATAGCCACAGGTGTGACTAATACATAGTTGACAGTGCTGTATAAAACATACCTTCACATTTTTTAACATAATGATTTTGAATTGTAACTTCATTTTAACTGATTCAAACCAGGAGATATCTTCTGACGACAAAATCTTTTTGAGTCAGAAAGGAGCACCAAAACGATTAGTTGAGATTTTGGCTTCAAGTAGATCAGTTCACAGATTTTTCTACCACTTAGCGGTGCAGTTCCTGTTATTATTTTTCAATATTTGTCATAAGCAAACCCAGAAAAAATTAAAATACTGA
>Ga0126338_10002103_pt1 | contig 13475 bp, 10 predicted proteins | sample OrbCmetagenome_2_FD_92529 | JGI IMG/M metagenome (GOLD analysis project Ga0126338, IMG submission 92529) | Coral microbial communities from Petempiche,Puerto Morelos, Mexico - Orbicella C C metagenome | ecosystem: Host-associated > Invertebrates > Cnidaria > Coral | place: Petempiche,Puerto...
ATGCCTGAGCTGCTTTAATGGGTTACTTGTGATTTGATTACACTGGAGACTTGGCTTATCACTAACAGTAATGTGTTTCTATCATTAGGTCACAGATATCTGGTATGAGCACCTTGGAAGATTGGTGGGACAACGAACTAAGACTCCTGCAGAGCCCTCTGGGATAGGACCAGCTTTTAACTCGGGTGTACCAACAGATTTTGATATTTTAGGTATGAAAATGGACAGATGTAGCATGTTTACCAAAAAATCTGAAAATTTTGGTTGAAAGTCAAATGGAGCAGTGATTTTTCAGGAAATCCAGAGGCAGTCCTCCTTCCCTTGGAAGGGAATGGCAGAAGTTGTGCTAAATATTCCAGTTTTCAGTGTCTCCTCAGCCAAAAACAAATATTATTGAATTTCAATCGTGAGTGGTAAGCACCACTTGTTCAGTTGGCTTGCTGATTTTGTAAGAACCCTTACGTTATGCAATGGGCCTCCCAATTCTGTCAAATGGTACTGTAAGCACTCATGCTAACCAATATTTTCTGGAAAGAAAATTCACAGACATCACCTCATGTTTGAAGTTTATCTCAGAATGCTTAATTCTTCTTTTCCAGATGAAGCTCAAGAAGCAGAAGCTATCCAGGTGATTAATGCCATATTAGACCTCCGAGAGCAACAATCAGTCCAGACACCTGCAGTCATGTGTAAAATCTATTTCACCACAGCCATGTTACAGTTTATCTTGGGTGATATGCCAAAAGTAAGTTATCGCTCATGATGGAAAGCTTTACTCTTCCATGTGTAGTAATAAAATGTATGCAAAGGTAAAGTCTGCATACGAGCCAAGTGGTCCATCAGGCCGGAGTTTATCCAAGTTTCAGTAGCATGAAGCGACTAGGAGTATTTGTACACACCTCTGGATGGGAGGATAGTCCATCGCAGAGTTGCCCCCAGCATTAAGTTCACTGATACCCATTTATACGCCTGGATGGAAAGTGTCTTGCCCAAGAACACAACACAATGTCCCTGCCCAGGACTTGAACTTGGACATCTCAATCCGTATTCAAGTGCACTAACCATGAGGCCACTGCGCCTCCACAATAACGAAATGTGAAACTGAACACAGTATACATGCGTATAGTATAATACTTATCGCATGTATCTGTAGTGGATTCCCGAGTTATCAACATTGTGGGAATGCAACCCTGCGAGCAATCTTTCTTGGAAGCTCTCTGAGTCCTTCAGACTTCTGCCAGAGAGCGTTCCCACAGGCTGTGGCAATGCTTGTCAGAAGATATGAAATGCCTTGTAAGTCAATTTGTGCCAAACCCAAGTCCAGACTGTTTTCAGAGTCATTTTCATGATAAAACATGTTGAAACCTTTCTAATAGCCTTTATGCGCGTTGAGATTAGGCTGCTTTAACTAATTTCACTACCAAGCCTTGCTATGAAAATGCAAATTGCAAATTTTATTATGAAGAAATTTCCAAAGCAGCAAAGATGAAAACAAAACCTATGTGAAAACAACACGTTCAAGGTGCCAGAGGCTTGAGAGAATTTCATGCAAACGGGGTTTGAGGGTGAAGTTTGTGCATGTGATGTAATCAGGCATAAGACCTATTCAAAAGAAATAGAAAACACTTCCACGTTCTCTTTGAGTATGCCCATTTGGCGGTATATGGGCTCTATCCCCACCCCACCCCGTTTTGAGAAGTAAAAACTTCCAAACGGTCATTTAAGGTGGCTGAAAAGAGTTTCCAGCACTTAGATTTTGATGGGTCGTTATAACAACTCTTTATCACTTGATACTACAATCATGGTATCAAACATTTGCCCAATCATTGGTGAACACCTTGTTACCATTTTCGTGACAGGTTACCATAGCAACAGTATGACCTCCTAAAAACACCCTTAATTACAGTTTTAGGGGCTTATAATTCATTAAAACGTCACGGTGAAATTTCAGTGTTCCGTCAAAATCTCAGTGCTGGAAACTGTTTTGAGCCACCTTAAGGAGGTTCGCGCTAATTATTTCTGCGCATCCTTACTGCACACGCAAATTCACATGCCACGTCATGCATCGAGCGCGTGCTATGGCAGACGGCCATTGCTGTAGCTTTACCTGGATTTAACGATCATGGACGTTCGGTGACCCCTATTTTTCTTTTGATGGATCATTTTCTCTACCGACTTTCTACGTTTAGCGAAAAAGTGAAGAAAATCTATCGATTGGAAGTTTGAAGATTTTGCAAAATGCGCCATCGAATTCCGTTCTATTCAGCTCTTCGTTTATCTGTGCAGCGGCCTCAAATGCCTCTTGAAGGGTTAAGCTTTGTGAAAACATTGGTAACATTTGGTTTATTTACGCAACAGACCCACTTTTACAAAATCTGACTAAGATCGTTTGCCTCCGTTGAATCACCTTCGATAGTAGGGCCCTTACGCAAAACACGACGGCAACGGCAACGAGAACTTCGTCAAACAAAAGGTTTAATGAAAAGAACAATGGCTGTGCACGTGCGTTATAATTCTTGGTACATTTCTTTGCCGTCCTCTGCAAAACAGCAACGTGAAATGACCAAGTTCTGCGTTGTCTGGAGAACGTGAACCACGACGGCTAATTTTTCGTATTTCTATTTGGAATTGAACGCATTCGTAGAACTTTCAGCAGGGGCAAGTTTTAATACCGACAGACTGTGACACTGGATAGTTCCAAATAAATGCGAAATTCCAAAGTAAAATAGAAACACATTTTTTACTACGCGTCGTCCTCGCTGTCGCCATCGTATATGCGTAAGGTCCCTATTTTTAACTATAAACCATGCTGAATTACGGGCAGCAATTTTTCAAAATCAGGGCAGTTTTCCACACGCTTTATCTCTGAATGAAGTCGGTGACCCCCATTTTTATTCGCATTTCAGACACAATTATCTCATTATCTGACTGTAGTAAAAATATTAAAAAATCTATCGAATGGAAAATTTTCGCGAGAACGTCCTTAATATGGTTGGCGCACCAAATCTGTGGTCATGTTAAATTGCATAATAATATCAATGTTGAATTTAAGAAATAGAAAACATGTACCGTGTTTCTATCGAGTATTAGTAGAATTCTACTAGTATACTAATGCAAATGCTGTAATCTGATTGGCTGAGCCATTGAACACTATCAGCCATTAGTGTGCAGTGGCTGGGGGTCGTCTAGGAAATGGCGACGTTTTTGTCGATCTTCCAAAGTTTTGGAGGAAAATTTTGATGCAAATGGATAATTAAATTCCTGAAAAGTCTAAACAAAGGACATTTACGGTTTCTTGACTTTTAAAAATGTTGAAATTATTAAAAAGAACTTATGCGCGCGCGCACACAACTTCAATTTTAAATGATAATTCAATCCGAGCCTTTTGAGGGGCAAAGTTTAATAATACGTCAAGAAATAAATGGAAACTGTTATTTGAAATAAATTTTAGTAAGAATTCTACTAATGCAATTAGATTATTCGCTCTCGATTTCTACGAGGTGATAGTTGATTCGGCCCTCAGCCTCATCAACTATCACCTCGTAGAAATCTCGAGCTCATGATCTAATTGTTAAATAGAAACACGAGTGGAAGTTTGGGAGAACGAGAATTGCTGTGGGAACACGAGCCTCGGGCGAGTGTTTCCACAGCCTTTTCGAGTTCTCCCAAACTTTCACGATATTTTCTATAACTCGATAGAAACACGGAGAACATGTTTTCTATTTCTTTTAGAAAACACCGCGGCGAAAAAAAGGGAAACAACTTGTTTACTTTGATCATCAAAATGTAAATTCTCTGTGCTCGCGCCATCATTACGTCAACAGCTCGTGCTAGTTCTGTGTTTCTGTCGAGTTATAAAAACATGACTTTTAAAGGGCTGTTTCCTAAAAACTCTTTCTTGTTTTAATTTTATTTGTTGCTTTATTTCAAGTGTACAAGCATTTCTCTGATGATTCTGTGATTTATTTTGCAGGCAAAGGATTTTGGAATCAAAGCTCGCACAGCTTGTGAGAATACCGTTTCATCTGACGAAGAAACCATGAGAAACGTCGTTGAATTCCTGAAAGCTGTTGAACGGTCGATGTAGAAAAAAAGGCAAACAGCGAAAAACCGCATTCTAACTAATACGTAAACTCTAGCAAAGAAATCATTGCCAAGCGTATATCAACCTCTAGCTTTTTTGGCCTGAAGAAGGACTTAATTAGTTTTTAGAAGACTTGAGCCTCAAGGAGATGTCCTTTTTTTTTTCAATTTTAAAATGGACTAGTGTTACAGAAAAATCCTACGAAGCGCATTCACTCTGTTCTCGTAAGCTGTCCTGTTCGCATGCCGTACGTTTTGATTGTACATGGCACTAAGTGAAACTGATCGATGTGCAAGTGTACATAGAATGTATTTATTTACTCCTAATTTTTTTACACCAGAATTATGACAACAAATCTCTGTTCACTGTATTTGCCATTTTCACAACTGATGAGAAAGAAAACAGTGCCTTACCCAAATTCAGTATTCTAAAAAAAGACAGTTTTATCACAGAAAAAGGGTTTAATCAGACGAATTCATATGTACGACACAGCCACAGATGATCACCCAAGTAAAGACAGAGGTAAGCTAATATTTCAGCTGACAATAGTTGCTGTCAATGCAAGTCTTTTTGAAAGACTTTTATGTACGATGGTCAGAAAATAGTTGCAATGTTTGTAATTTCGATCAGTCAAGAGGCATTTACGTACAGATACAGATTGTTTAATAAACTGTTGGTTTTATTTGCTAGTCAAATTCCCTTCCCCAAGACACAAGAAAGGAAATTCTGTTTATTCGATTCCTGTATGCATGCGCGTTTTTGACAAATAATTGAAGTGGTTTCTGGCCAACGAGAATGTGTATTTGCTAGTGCTTGAGAGTTCGGCAAACACATGTACGTTCTCTTTGACTACGGAGGACGTACATAAACAATTTGGCCAATATAATTTTGCGAAATACCCCGCGCGACTGCGAAAATAGCTCGGTCAAGCCATGGTTTACTTTGGCGTTTTTATTATTGAGCAATGTTTAAAGTATTAAAATGAAAGTTTATGCCGGAGGTGTAAAATCCATTGGACTCGTGGAGAGATCGTTCTGTTATTGTGTTTGCAAAGCAAGACAGGTGTTTCTTTTGAAGTACATTTTCTTAAGGTAACCTTTTATAGCTTTTCTATTTTACTAAGAAATCAATCAAAAGGCCAACGTTTGCTGCTATTCACGACAGAGAAACGGGAAAATATAAGTGGATTACATTGGTTTCTCTGGAAATAACTGTTACACAAATTCGTTTCTTATCTCAGAAAAGATAGAATTTCTCCCTAAACCCTATACTTTGATCTAGAAATTTGCTTCATGCGTCGGAAGACAAAAAAAATCTAGCCAGGTATTTTATGTGTTTACCGAATAAGCATGGGGATTTTTCACGCCTTAAAATGAACTGTTAGTTGAAATTCTAGTTAAAATCTGCTTGTTTAGAGAGCTCTACCCCTCAGCAACCGTTTCTCTGCATGCTAGAATTTCAAGTTTGAAGTTGTAAACACCGATAAACAATTAGGTAAGAAATGTTACTGATGAAAGTTTACTTTACAAAGGAGATTAAGATAGCACCGTCTGTCTCCTTTTACAAATCCATTCGTGAACCAACTTGAAAAATGAAAGAAAATATCTTTGAGATGTTGGAAAGAGAGAAACTTTCCCTTGATTCAACGCGAGCTAATCAGTTACCAACTTCCTAATAAGATAATTGATTTCCCTCCTTAAATTTAGCAAAAAAAAAAAAAAAACCAGTCAAAATTTTTTAGTACTGCTTGAATACGTTTTTTGTAAAGCCATCAAGGAGCATTCAAGGAATTTTCTTGAAATACATATTTCACAACGTCAACTTTAACATGTAATGTGCCAGCCGTTTATTCAAATATGACATCACATAATGACAAGTCTTTCTTCCCAGCATATCAGCTCCCGCATTAAAAACCTGTTATTTAATTGTCTGATATAGGTTATGAATAAATCGTTGCACAAAATCTACGGCAGTATGAGCAAAAGTTACTTGGAAAATTGCGAAACGGGCGGGAAAAATGGTGATAAAAGAATATCTGACTTCCTTATCAAACTGACTAAACACTTTACAATAAGTCCAATAACGTCAGCGGAAAACACCAACATCTGATATCTAATATAAAGCATGGTTTGAATTCAGTCTACATTGTAATGTACTGTCGTAGCAAACCATTGGTTAGTCGAGAATATTTTGATCGGCGTTTGGTGCACACAAAAACATTTCAAAAATCTAACATTTTATCATTTTATAAATTTTGAATATTGCTTGAACGCCTTTGAAGTTGTCAACACTTTCTAATCCCGCCTACACTTAGTGCTTTTGTTTAAACAGCCTTTATCAGAGTTTAGAAAGAATTGTCTCACAATATTGCAGAACGTCAAACCTTAACAGGTAAAATACCAGCATTTACTCAAATATGACATATATCACACATGACAACTAGTCTTTCTTTTCAACGTATTACCCCCTACTATGACAATAACTGAAAAGTCTTCGCAAGAAGTTTTCAAGAAAATTGCAAAATGGGACGGAGGGTGATATATAACCTGGATATCTCACTTCCAGACTAAAATTCGTTACAATAAGTTCAATAACGTCAGCAGAAGATATCAACTTCTGACATCTTAAGTACTGTTTGAATTCAGTCTGAATTGCAATACATTGCCGAGGTAAACTATTTGTCAGTTTGAATATAAAACCAACAAAACCGGTATCTGAAAAGAGGGGAAAAAATTAGCGTCATTGAAGATTGATCGGTTTTTCTATAAAGACCGCTATCATCAAATCAACTGTGTTTGGATATGTCCACTTGCTTTCGCCCTTATTGAAACGGTGCTTCGCAATCATAATCTGCCTTGTAGACCGATATAGATTGGCTCCGTGCAAACTAAACCGCATTTATTTCTAAAATGTTTAACGGTAAATGTAAGCTGGATTTTTTTTTCTTCGTCCGTTAAGCTATTTCTCAACCGGGAGTATATTGACTTGTAGCTTTCTCGCAGGTGTATTTGAATTTCGAATTTCAACGCCCGCCACTTTGTGATCGAGCGCAATTAACATAAATGAAAACATATAGAATTTCCGCAGCGTTCGATCGCTATTTAGACGATCGGTGACACATGCAATATTGTCATTTAGACCGGCGTTTGCTCCAAGTTACGTTCAGAACCGAAAAACGTGGGGAGACGTTATTGATATCAGTGTATTAGCCGTGTTACGAAGGCAAGCTGAAATTGGTACTCGTAAACCGTTCGCGAACCGGCTTTTTTCCAACCAGTGGTCGCGCACTCCTGAAATTCGCAGGTCATGTCGCTGGCAAACGAAACATTTAACCAGACGCAGCGAAACCAAAGTGTCATTAACGATGAATGCTTCGTGTACGATTCAGCAGCTGTTAAGATGCTGCGAATCATTCCTTACTGTGTTCTGCTGATTGTTTCTTTACTCGGAAACTCTGTGATAATTGCTGTGGTCTGGAAAGAGCAGCGGATGAGAAAGACTGTCAACTTCTTCATCGTCAACATGTGTGTGGCAGACTTGTTAATAACACTTTACATGCCTCGTGTTATGTCTGTATGGTATTCTGGCTACCAATGGCAAGTACGAGGAACTCTTGGACTGATATTTTGCAAATTTGCCGTCTTCACGCATCAGACAGCCATATGCGCGTCGATATTTACTGTGGTCGCCATTAGCTGTGATAGATTTTTCGCTGTGGTCCTGCCTCTAAAAACAGTCATTACAAAAACGGTTTGCAAAATAATTCTCGCCATGATATGGATTTTATCCGTCGCTATTCGCTTGCCAATGCTGTACGGTCTTGAAACAGGTTACGACAGGTATGGCAAGTGGGGTTGCTTATTGTCTCTGGACGATGCGTTTTACAAAGGAGCGGAGAAGGCTTATTATAAGTTTACCCTCATCGGCTTGTTTGCTGTGCCTCTATCGGTGACTGTCGTGCTCTATGCAGGTATTTTGATCTCCTTAAAACTAAGAAAAATTCCCGGAGAAGAGGTATTACGAAACATGGGAAGGCAACAAAGACGAGACGCGGTTATAAAGAGGAAGGTTCTTCGCATGGTGCTGATCGTGGTCGCTGTGTTTGTGCTGTGTTGGATTCTCTATTTTGTACAGCTTATTCTGTTTTCTTATAAAATTCAAGTGAGCTGTGACGTTCAGTTTCTCAGGCTGTTCTTGGCCCATCTTAACAGCGCGATTAATCCCTGTTTGTACCTTCTGTTGAACGAAAATTTTCGTGGAGGTGTTAGAAACATTCTGAGCCGAAGCCCTCTTTGTAAATGCATACCCAGCTTAGCTATGGGTAATTTAAGACAGAGAGTTTCTCCCTCAATAGGGATTACTTTGTCCATGTATCCACAAGACGAAGATGAACAGCCTTGAAAGAATACGAAATGAAAGAAAAGGTAAATGACTTTGTAAAGAGGAAGGTAATAAGTTATTAGTTAAGAAACGTAGAAAATTGTTCCGCCACAAAATGACTGTAATTCACTGAGCCCAAACAGTCAATTCGTTTTTGCACAGGATGTGATTCTAGCTGATCTGAAGAAGGAAATACCTCAGTGGACTGAAAACGAAACGTTTAAGATATAAACTCAACACTTCAATGCAATCGCATTGGATCATGCAAAGCGTAATTGAATAGCTTTTGTGAGGAGATGTATGACAGATACGTATTAGCCTAGGTCGAAAAGGGTTTCGCGTGAGAAATTTATTAACTTTTATTTATCTGTAACAGGTGAAATACGATTTTGTTTTTCTACCGTGCAGTGAACTGTGGCTTTCAATGTAATGTTAGCATAATATCCAAGGGTTTAATACCCAGGTAGTATCATAAAAATCAAACTCATTTCGGAGATTTATATCAGGGAAGTTTAATTTTAAGCTAAAATTTCAATGACCATGAAAAAACTGAAGATATTCTGACAACAAACTGACATGCACTCGTTTGATATACGTAAAGATACTAAACTAGTTAACCAAAAAAACAAAAAACATTTCCATCCTTTTTGCCATCAAAATGTAGAGAAATAAAGAAAACTGTGGATTGATGTCGTTGTTTGCTTAAAAGTAATTTGCTGGTGCAGAACGCAACATTGCTCAAGCTTAAAGAAAAAAAATGTTTTCTTGAGCGGCGATATCAGCTATTCACCGTTGTTGGAATTTAAAACTGACCCCAAAGGTTTGAGCTATTCAGTCAAACGGAAGATTTTACGAACCTGACGGAAGACCTTATTTTGAACAATGAAACTATGCAAATATTAATAAAGCAACGAGAGGATCGATGAAAAAGTCATATTGGTGATGTTTATTTTGTGCAACACTTAATGAATTATCGAACTGAAAGTCGTTGACACACTTGTCTCACTTGACCTGAAAACGCCTTAATATGTGCTTTTGATTGTATACGAACCAATAACAATTTTTATGCGATATTAAATTTCTATAGTGATGGCCTCTTGTGCTTACAGTACATTGCAAATATTATCAGTTTGGTGACAGACCGTTCTAAGTTTTAAAATTCATGTTAGTTTAATACTAAGAATGCATCTTCATTACTGACAAGAAATATGTTGTTTGAAAGCACAAGCTGTGTCGTGGGTGACCCTGTACGAAGTTAGACCCCGTGCGCATTTCGCGGGAGAAACTTGAAAATGGCATTTTCACTCTCAAAACGCATCAAATGTTTTCCGTCCACACTACGCTGGAGAAATTTGAAAGTGGCGATTTCATTGTCAAAACGCATCAAATGTTTTCCATCCACACTACGACAGAGAATTTTGAAAACGCAACAATTACCGGTCATTTCGGATTTATGTTTGAGGAAGATTCGGACAGGGAAATCAGGTGATTATTATTTTTACCTCAACGTTTTCGAAAAGCTCCGTGTTCAAAATGTTTTCCGTCCACACTAAAACGCAACGTCGGCGTTTTGAAATTCTTCTGCTTTGAAAAGCGTTCTCGAAAAGCGCCGTTTTCGTACCGGACTAGAGTGGTCGGTAGGCCTAACCATGGAAACAAAGCAGCGTTTTTGAATTTCTCCGGTGTAGTGTGGACAGGGGCCTTATTAGTTAATGAGTTCAGTTACCGAAAACTTGAGACAAAAACTTGGCAAAGAAATAGAAACTGTTCCATCTACAGTTTCGTTTCATAATAAGGGCTGACATGCTTTCGTAGAAGTGCAGCAAACCAAATTTTGAATTCTGTCAATCCGTTTTCACTGACTTGACAGGAAGAGCTGCGTTTCGAAATTACCTTTCTCGATTGAAACTGCATCTTTTTCCCGTTCCTGTACTGTGGAGCATAGGTGAAAATGCATTGTGCTTGTTTGAAAAGGAAAACGTGTTTTAATTAGATTTTGACGAATCATTATAATCAGTCTTTGTCATTTGGTACTACGATCGTAGGATAAGGAAAATACACAGTCATTGGTGTACAAGTTGTTATTACAATTTTCATGACACATGATAGATTACCATAGCAACAGTATGACCTGTTGAAAACACCCACAACTTTAACTGCCCATAAATCAAAATGATCTCGGTGAACCATATTTTTACTGTATTGAATTTTGATTAGAAGGATAAAACGCAACTTTTGGCAAAGTTTTTCAAACAATTCTGCACATTGGGTTCAAATCCACTTTGAATTTTTGAAAATTTAATAGGGGTCACCGAGCTCGTTTTTGAGTTATTAGCAGTTTGAGCTAAAATTAAAGGTGTTTTTAGCAGGTCATTCTGTTGCTGTGGTAACCTGTTTTGTCACCAAAATAATAAAAACGAGTTCACCAATGATTGAGTAGTTTTTTTGATACCATCTTTGTAGCATCTACTGATGTAGAGTGGTTATAATGATACATCAAAATCTAAGTCTTGGAAAGCGATGGAAACTGTTGCCAGCCGCCTAAAAAGAATTGACAATGCTCAAGTTCTTTCCTGTTGTTGAGGGTTTTGGAGAGCAAGTTCTTTTCCATGGTGAATACAGAACATGTGACACTAAAAGTTTGTAGAAAAGTTGCTGAAGGACTGGAGAGAGCGAAATCGTTTCCATGGTGAATACAGAACATGTGACACTACAGCTTTGTAGAAAAGTAGACTACCTGGCAACTGTCTTTGAATTCTAGCTCGTGGATTACAGTCTTCGAGTTCCCAGTCCCTTTTGCTGATGGTAACATATAGCTGTTTCTGCAGCAATCTTGTAAACAACACAATTGAGAGAAAATCTTTTTGACGCCACAACGATAATTCTCGCTGAATGCCACGTAGAGGCAAGGATTTATAGCGCTGTTGGAATGAGCGAGAAACAGGCGGACAAACTGAACATCGCATGAAACGTCGACATCGTAGGAAAACAATATCAGACGAATAAAATACAACAACCAGCAACAGAGAAATGCTATTACAACTGCTGTTACCATAGACAAAACCTTCCTGGTAGTCTCTTCTTTGCGCTGTTGCCATGGATTCATTCTTAACGCGCTGTCAGGTTTTGGTAGTTTTCTTCTTTTCAGAGTGACTATTATAGCAGAATATAGAATTAAAATAGCCAGGAAAGGTGCAGCAAAAAGACATAAAAGATTGACAAAGTAGTAGATTTTTTCAGTTCCATGGCCAAATGTTTCATCGAGTTGTATATAACAATGTTGTTTCCCGTCGACGTTGTTTAAACTGACTGCATAGACCACTGGAAATCGAAAAATAGACGCTGTTAGCCATATGAGAGTTACCAGCAATTTAGTTCTGGGAATTGTTAGAAGCGAGGTCCGCAGTGGAAACATAATAGCAAGAAAACGATCAAAACTGATTGCAACAACAGTTAGAATTGACGCTGCCATACAGGTCTGATTGAGCAGAGTTGAAACTCTGCAGAATAGTTCTCCTGGTGTACCATCGACTTGCCATTCAAACCCAGCGTATACGAGACTTATAACACGAGGCATATATAGAGTAAGAAAAATGTCCGCCACGGCCATGTTCACTATGAGATAATGAATAGATTTCCTGCTCGTCATCTTGATCTTTCTTGTCACTGCTATAATTAAAAGATTGCCACTTAAAGAGAAGAATATCACAATGCAGTAAACGCAGATGCGGACTATCTTCACGGTAATGGAATCCAAGACAAAGCACTCCTCTTTTTCGAAAGTGGAGGAAGTCGTGTTTAAGGCGTTCTCCATCAGTCTTTTGCAATATACGACGGATCAACTAAAGCGACTTCTCGGAGAATCTATATCATCTTTACCAGCGCTTAGCCCCCGACAATGTTCTACACGCAAAAGGACAGTTTCTAGCTGCTGTACAACAAAAATCTGCCGCAGTGAATGATTTCCACAGCACATGATCAGCGATTAGGATTAACAACCAAACCAATCACTTTAATCTCTCCATTTTTATTAAAACTCATCTTTTTAAACGTGAACCTTAAAGAAGCTTCAATATCTGTCGGTTTTGACAGATATACTTTTCTCCAATTGTTTCATCTTGATACACTATTGATTTTGACGATGTGAAATTAAGCTCAAAGTCAAATAATCGAGGACCACTTTGTCGGTAAACTAATACCCAAACTAATTTCAAAAACTGAAATGAAATAACAACTATCTTATTAGGAAGACGTGGGTTCTTAGCAGACATCAGAAGGCCGTCTATGAACGAGGCGACAACCTTCAATAAGCTCTTTCTATTAACTAATAATTCCGTCAGCTTAAAAGATTGGTTTTTGAGCTATTCAGTTTTGCCAAATTAAATTGCCTGATTTCAAAACTAAAATAAGAACTCTTTGTTCTAATTTTAGTAAGTCCTTCGTTGAAATCTCTATGTCGCGCTTCGATTACAAGACATTTTTTTAACAATTCATGCCCATTGTCAGAGAGAGGTCCAACTCAATATGCAATTCAGGGGCACCCAACGTAACGACCGTTTTCTCTCGAACGCTTTTAAACGCTGTTTTAGGCCATCTGGGTTACTTTTAAAGTTCTGTTAAAGCTCTGTGGGTTAATTTTAGGTTGCGCTAAAAAAGTTTTATCTGTTCGGTTATTCTAGGGGAACTTGAGTATTCTCGAATTTATTAGGACGTTTTTGCCCATTTCCCGAAAACCTTAGGTCTTATCGCCTTTCCGAAAATGATAGCTGACCTTTTTTCGGTACCCAAAACGACATTTTTAACAATCTGAAAACAACAGACATTAAATTTCTCATATCACGAAAGTTCGAGGTGACAATTCTCTTAAGAAAATCAGAGGGGATTAAAGGACACCGCGGAAATACGTTTTTTGACGTCACCGTAACTGGTCAGTGGTCATCACCATCAGGCTGTGCTGTCCTTCGATCGATCAGTTCTCCGAGATCAGTATTTTGGTTAGTTTTAAGGTCGA
>Ga0126338_10002104_pt1 | contig 13475 bp, 5 predicted proteins | sample OrbCmetagenome_2_FD_92529 | JGI IMG/M metagenome (GOLD analysis project Ga0126338, IMG submission 92529) | Coral microbial communities from Petempiche,Puerto Morelos, Mexico - Orbicella C C metagenome | ecosystem: Host-associated > Invertebrates > Cnidaria > Coral | place: Petempiche,Puerto...
TATTTTAGGCGAACAGAGCGCACGAGCCTCTGTTCGCCTAAAATACGCAAAACAAATTACGCATGTTCTGCAAGCTAGTTCGACTTAAAGATGTTGTGCGTGTTTTAAACTAAATCCGAAGATTGGAAGGCTTCTTTGCGTGTCGTAGCTGTAAATGTCCTTTGTGAGGGCAATCCAATCTATTAGCATAATGGGACAAATAATTGTGTCTTAGAGCTAGGAAATTTCGAAATTTTCACCAGAATGCTGTCCTTTTTCCCATTTGTTTTGTCTGCGATAAAGCAGTCAAAACAGTCTGGGAGAAACAAAATCGGTATTGTTTAGATCTGGAACCGGATAATAATATTCTAGCTATTTTACTTTGTCAATCTGTATCTTTTCCCCTCATGCTATAATATGAAGGGAGGTTTCTTTTATCTGTTGAGGGGTGAACTAATCAAAATAGGTCAAAATAAGACGACTGAGACAGTGTCAAGCCCGAGATTAGTTAATTTGAATACTTACAAACTTGTCAAAGCTTGCTTTACTCAGTCACTATGGGAGCAGCAACGCCCTATATCCGTACTTTTTAAAAACAGTTTAACTAAATTAGATTAAATAAGAATTTACGTACATTTTCTCTAGCTTTGAACAATCCGACGTTTATTTAAACTCGCTTAGCCTTGAAGACTTGGCGTTTATATTTGACTCCTTCCGAGTTAATTTAAGCCCGGTGTTCACTTCAAAACAAGGGATTTTATTCGTTATTTTTGGCAGCAATATACTGTTAGACATCCATCATACCTAAACTGGTTTACTACACCTCTCATACAAACTGTACGTTGGAGAACCAGCGTTTATTCAGCGCCTGAAGCTCAGGGTAAAATTACTAACTGCACAAGAGGACTAACTCCATAAGGGGCTACAGGAGTGAGGCAGCAATTTTAATTGCTTACGCGACAAAAAGTGCCCGCATGAGTATGTCCAACGTTTAGTTTGTAATCATGCTTTTCACTGTTATTGATATTCATCTCAGTCGAGTATTCATATTTTTAACACATTTTTAATTTAATTTTGAGTTGACTTCCATTCTTGTTAGATTAGATCCATCTTTCCAAAACAAAGTATATCATACTTAGTGGCGTTCTACTGACTGTTTAAGGATCATTTCCCATCATAACATGAGTAAGAAATCTTTTTGTTAACCTGCGTATACCTGTTCTTTTGAGAAGTACCGCGGCTTTAACAGAAGCGCAAATATTTAAGTAGCTGTTCTTTTTTAATTTCGCCGATCCTATTTGGGTAATTTCTTTTTCGTGACTAGTTTGTTCCACTAAAGGGGGACAGTTTCTTTCTCGGATATGAAGTAGAATTTGAACCGTACCAGGAACCACTCTCCTCAAACAAATTGTTCAGTTTCTATTCTAGTGTTCAGCACCAACTAATACTGGCATATATAGGCAACCTTGCAAAAGTTTTTTCTTTTCTTTTGTTTTCCACTACAACGGCGTGAACGGAAAATAAATTAAGGTTGGAATCAAGTCCTATCTGTCTTGATCTTCTAGACAAGGCGATCGGTTTAAAATTAGATTTTTAGATACTGTCAAGAAAAGGTAAGAGTTTCTTTTTCTTATATTAGGTACATTTAATTGCAGGTACAAGTTTCAAAAACACAGTTTAACATCGTTGGTTTGGCAAGGCCCTTTCTGAAGCACTGAGCAATGAGGAAAGTGCATGACTCTGGAGAAAACAATCAAGTTAATTTAATATCTGGTCTAAGAGTTTACCATAAAATGTGTGGCAATGAGTGAATCAGGGAGAAAGAATTTTACTGTTTGCACTCTTCTGACTAATCACTCGAGATCAAAGGATTGACACTCGTGACACTGCTAACTCTGATGTAATCATAACAAGTACATACTAAGCCACTGTCGTGCATCTTAAGTTTTCGATAAAAACACATTCGGTGAAAACAATGGCGCAGATCGTGATAACAACCATCACTTGTAAAAAACGAACACGAAAAATTGTTGAAATAACAGGCCGCTAAGAGTGAGTCGGCTTACATGTGTGCCCGAGGATCAAACAATATAATATAAGAACACTGAACGAAAATATGCAAAGACTAAACTTAAAATTCCTTATAGAGCTGTTTCCGGGCGCGGTCCACTGATTCCAATCAATTCGTTTCGTAATTACTGCTTACAAGTATAGACACCCCGGGGGGGATTCTTTGGGAATTTCTGGGTGGGGATGTGCCGCTGGGACCCTGGAACCCTTTTACACTGTCATTAAAATCGTGAGTTACAGTCATTTTAAAGAACAGTTTGAACAGTGGAATTTTTTTTTTAGCATAGCCAGAACTGTAAGTTATAGTTATGAAAGCACGTTGTTTACTTTCATTAAACTGAGCGTTGATCGCAATTTTCTTTCAGGCCATGATCAAAGATCGATTGTTTGAAGGTGAGCCCAAAGGATACCGCAAAAGTAATTTGCACATATGGTTTTCTTATATAATTCTGATTACAAACAATTGATTCGCCAATTCAACTGAACGACTCAATCGAAGTGATCATTAGCAGACGGGTAAATATAATTATCCAAACGAAGTGTAATAACGCAAAAAGATGATTTAAATAAGTCAAAAGCCAAATTCACTTCACTTACAAAAGGCATGGCAAGTTGATTGTTTCCTGTCTACAAACAAAACAAGAGTGTCTTTTTGCCCATTGCTATAAGGCATAGAGAATAAGAGCAATGCGGCAATTTCGTTGGTTTCTATTCTTGCACCCTTAAACAAACAAAGTTTTATGTATCAAAAGACCCTTGAGACAGGCTTGATATCCTTGAGAACAATATAAACGATTAGAAGATTAACTCATATACAGATATATATGCGGTACAAAGACTAGAAATCGCCACGATTCATAATATTCAGTTTGTCGCGTCCAGCTCACGAGTGATTTTACCTGACTACACAGCCATGAACTACAATCGAAAAACACTTCGTTTTCAGAAGTCGCGCGATTTCGCCAGACGTAAAAACGACGTCGAAGACAAAATGTTGAACACTAAATTGAAAGTCATGGAGAAAGAGGAGAGAACTGTCCGGCAGAAACTCTACGAGATACGCCGTGAAAAGTACTCCCGAACGTTTTACAAGGGCCCAGAAAGGCCAAAATTTGTGGACGTTAATGTTTGCGAGACTGAAGAGGACGACAGCAACAAGCTTAACTTGATAACAGCCTCTGGCGTGGAGCGTACTAAAAACTATTTGAGACGAAAATCGATTGCGGTGGAGGAACTAAACCCCGGGCAAATCGTACGTGTTTGCGTCTCCTCGAAACTCGAAGACAAAGTAACAGGCGATGAAACTAGCACTCCATCAACCTCACTGCCTCCAATTATTAAAGCGCCCTCTAAAAAGAGAAGACATTCTGTAGCCATTGTCACTAACATCGAGCAACATAATAACATGGCGGATTTGTTTGCATCAGTGACAAGCTACATGCAGTCGATTTCGGAGGAAAGTGAAGGAGCCAACATTTGCAAAGATGACCTATATTTTGGACGCAAAACTGAAGAAAAATATTCAGAAACGACATTCAATGAGAGAAGTGGACTGAACGCTAGACAAACAGATGACCTTGTTACTTGTTGCTCTGAGAAGCTTCGAGATTTAAGGCTGCAAACTACAGTTGAAGAAGTTGAAACAAAAAACAAAAATGATTGTAGTTCAAATAGAAATAAAACCCATGGCTTCCGCCAGAAAGCTTTGGGTGAAGATGATGCTATTGCCAAAGTTTTGAAAGCAGATGTTAGCAAAACTGAAACAGGTTGTAATTCTTCTACATCTGTGTCGTCTCCTCCTAAGAAGAAAGTAAAATCCACTCGCCGAGCAAACGGTGATTTTTCATCTAATTTGCGAACTCAGAGCAGTAGAAGCTACAGGGATAGCAGTCTTCAGGAAAGAGCCACGTTCAGAAAATGCAGCACGCCAGTTCCTGTGTTATCGAAAAATCATTCAAGGATGCGATCTGTAGACACTTCAGCCGCAGCCTATGAGGGAGCAGCTATGGGTCACAAGCAAAGAATTCGCAGCCTATCAGTAGGGAGCGAGCACCAAGCATCCGTCCTTACGGAGAAAGAAGCGCAGATGGCCGAACAAGTTATTATAAGGCAGCTTGAAATCAAACAATGGGCTGAAAGAATGAAAAAGCTTTCCCTGCAGCATTTCGGTGACTCGAAAACCACGCTGAAAATCCCCCGAAAGCAGAGTTGTACCTCACAGTACGCACGTAGAAGATTGGAAGATGCAACATCTTACGACACTAACAACAGCACGGAGGGAGCCTCGAGACCAGGGATAGGCCGTAGACTCACACATAACCCACAGCTGTTGAGAAAATTTGTTAAAGATCATTGCAAATATGACAGGGGAAAAACCGTCATGGAAAAAGTTTTATGCGAGCTATCAGGGGACATGCCTGCCTGTAGATATCTCCGATGCGGCGACAAAGTTAGTGAAAGTAAAGACAAATTGTAAGGAGAGAAACTAATGACACACAGCCCATGTTTGGCCAGAACTCGACAGAGAGTACAATAGACGTTCCACATATATTCAAGTTGCTTTAAAAATGCAAGAATTTGAAGAAAAAGTCATTTTTGTTAAGTATATTCCATTTATATTGTTAAGTGAACGCAAGCGCTTACGCGCTGTAAAATTTGTTCGCCCTATATTTCGTCAAACAAAGTTAATACAACGTAATTAATAGATTTAAACGAATTTAATGATCAATATTTCTAATGAGCCAGATTACAATTGTGTGGTGATCGGGCAAGTTCAAAAAATTGCCGAAATTTAAAATTGATGAAGGCTACGCGATTTTGGTTACTTTCATACATGGCAGTTTTGTGGGAATGCCGCCTCAATCTGGCTATTTGCCATGCTAACGACTTTATGATTAAGTTGATTAAAACTCACGATGCATCAAGTTCACCCCGTTTGATTCGTATCGGCAGTTTTTTTCTCGCGGCGAAAGCGAGGGGAAAGGGTTGGGAAGTGGATGGGTGGATAAGGCTAAGGGCTACACATGCGGCTATGATCATAGGCTCGATTACCAACCGCTGTTCGAGAAAGCAGCCCTCGCTCCTCCCCCCCGAACTCTATCTTCTAGAGGAGGAGAGCAGTCGGCCGGACTCGAGTGAGCAGTGGAAATCGAGCCTACTAAGGTAAATATAACAAACCCATGACTGTACGGTCACTGTAGGTTATTCTGGAAATCAATAGCTCATACGGGTGAGCACTAGATAGCATTAAATTCGACAAAATGTTACTTTTCGTAAGTAATCATGTTGTTTTCACAATTAAGGGAGATGTATTTCACGGTTATTTCTAAACACATGGATAAAATGTGATCAGTAATCCACTGCATTTAATTCTATCCATTTCAAAGTCTTATCTAAGACTAAAAATACATTAGTGATAGCCAGGTGATAACTTGTTGTCTTTTTTAACATAATTACAAAAATAACAACAAAAACATACGATATATTATTTTCTCAACTAACAGACAAGCTAAAAGACATCACTGACACCAGCTAACTTTGTGCCTAAAAACTAATGATTACGAAAGACTATGAAATATATCATAAGATATTGGATCACAGCAATAGCTCAACTCTTCTCTTGGTTTTCACCGACCAGGTCTGTCTGTTACGTTATACCACAGGTAGCCCAAGGTCAACATGTGAGCGAGTGTAACAGACAGTTCAACCCCAATTAATTAGTTGTAAAGAAAGAAAATTATGAGAAATTCTCAGCTGTTTGAACACATTGCACATGGTAAGCGTTTGATTGCTATTTCCACTGTTGATCCTGTTCTTCACAAAGATCAAACTGTAACTTCCTTCCTTGCTTGACCAATCAGGATTCAGCAGGCGGGAAAAACTGTGCCGTGTCCTGACGTCAATGTTTGTTAACGGACGAGAAAGGCACTGAAGTCTATCAGCTTTTCTCACTGGAGATGGTATTGAATATATACAATGTCTAAACCCGTATCAGATTGTAGAACGTGGAAAATATGAAATTAAACATTTTGTCGACATTTTGTGCCCCAAAGTTTTAATTTGGCGCTAAAAAATGGGTCGCCCGCGAGGGGAAACTCGTTCATCCCTCGTCGAGTATCGTTAAGTAGGAGAATAGCTGTGTTATTTTGAAAAAAAAAAGATGTTGTTCCTTGTCAAATTAAACCCAGAGTTCTCGAGCTAGAAGAGGCCAGAGTAACTTAAGCATTGTCTTTATCTTTGCTTGCTGGGAGGAAAAAGACTATTATCATGTCCTTTAGGTAGGACAACTTGGACTTGACTGCCGCTCGTATTGCGGGCGCAGCCACCTTATGCGAGGTTAGTTAAAATCTTTGGATAAAGTACCCGTGTCCGTCACAGACACGTAACTATATCCTGTACGACTGGTTCATTTTTTGCAGGCTGTAGTTCACGGTCGCCATTCTCCCTCGACGTCACTGGGCAAGAAAATCGGTATGTCTTGTTCAGCGTCTTATTTTTCACTCTTCTTTCAAACGTCTTCTGACGAGTTTCTCCTAATTGCTTCGTTTTTAAACATCGGAAAAACGCTTTAAATCCTTTAGCAAATTCTTGATTTAGTGTGCCGTAGATGATCGGATGAGCAGCACTTGTAGCAATCACGAGAAGAACGCAAAGTTTCTTAGCAACGGAGTTCGGATAACCAAACACGCCGCACAACCAGGTCACGTGATAAGGAAGAGTAAAAAGAGCATAGACAGCAGCTATGACGATCAGCATTTTAATCACCTGAAAAAAAGTTTAACACAGTTTGCGGGTGAAATACCTCCAAAAACATATAGTAAGGTCGAAGATACCAGTTGCTTTGCTACAAAGCCGAAAGGTCAAGGCTGTTAGACGAAGGCTCACAGGAACATAGTCCCGAATGGCAAGTTACAACAACCTTTAGTGGCTACCACGTGACTAAAGTCCAGCTTAAAATGAGTAACAATGATACTACGATATGAAATGTAACGGAACACTGCATGCAATGGCAGCATGTAAACTATAAATGCTACCATTTTCTAACGCTGACCCTGACCCTAATCCCCAATTTCTTCTATCTCGATGGCAAACCTGCGATAAGATGTTCGTAACCGCAGCTTACATACCTACTGTATAGGTGCGTTAATAAAAGAGTAATGATTGGCTTAGTCACGATTTGACTAAATACGTCCCCTGCTGCCTCGTAACCGGGCGTCACTCCTTAGTGAAAAGGGGAGCGCTTGGAGTTGTGGGCCAGCTACCATCAAGCACCGCTCTCTCTCTGCTTCATGCTCATCTCCGACGAAACATGACCGCGCATTTGCACCCATGGAGAAGATCTTAAAAAAATAACTCCCCTCTCTTTTAGGTCAAAATTAAAGCACGGTGTTGCGGTACGAACTAAATATAACTCCACGTGACGAACACTATACAACTGAATGATAGTAAATTAAACTTCTATCTTACTACACAACAAAAGACCTCGATTGAAACAATGGGAAAACGCTGTCCACCTTCCAGAGATTTATCAAATGAAGATAAGGTAAATACCACTCTTTTGAAGTGCCACAGCCAATATAAGCGACAGTAGAAAATTATCAGCTACTGCTATCCGTTTATTCAGCTGAGTATTGTATGATTCTTATGCTGATTTTCTCCGAACATTTCCTCCGTTGCATCCAATAGCTAAAATTCAACCTTGCTATAATTTATTATTTAGTGCGAATCGCGTCATTATACCCGTCTGACAATATCAAATGGGCAGTTTTACTGAAAGATCCTCCTTTGTTTTCTTTGTCTTCTATTATACTCTGAGAGCTATTTACTGTCTGAATGATAGAAATTTTCACCGACTCGATAAAAAACAGTTAAATTTTTTTGATATGTATCTCCAAAATAAGAGAACACGTATCGGCAACATCACTTTTTTAAGAGAGGAAAATTCTATGAAAGAACGGACTTCATGTTTGTTTGGCATGAAGGTGAATGTTTTGAACATGGTAACCATGGTAATATCTTACTTTTAAATCTAATTTAAGTCTATTGTAATTTTGAAAGCGACTTTAAGATACCCACCCACAGCTGAATAAGTAAATTCCTCTTTTACAGCTCAGGCAAAGGCCTCTCTCAGAAAACTGGCCTAATGGTCTTTGGGAAAAATTTGTTCTTATCCATTCCGCATATAAACATGATAAACGGCCACTAGAATCAAGTTAAGACTTTCCTCTCTGATAAACGGCCACCCTCGGTGAAAGGGATAGTGGCCGCTAAAAAGGGGTTGGCCGCTTAATTACTGACCGCTTAATAGAGGTCGCCGCTTAATAGGGGTTCGACCGGTACCGAGGTCTAATAAAGTGTCCAATTAAACTTATTTTACCTTTTTGTTTCTGTCTGATCGTTGCTTGGTTGGATTGAGCCGGCCCAGTGTTGTGCTTGAGTTAAGATGACCGCATATGCGAGTATAACATGATGCGATAATGGCCATTGGAATCACAAACTGTATTACAAACAAGCATAAGAAGTAAAATCGTTCAAATTGAGCGCTCGGCCAAATATCTGTGCAAACGGGGTGGCCACTTTCACGCTCAACCACAGTCAAAGCGAAGTTGAACGGCAGAGTTATGAGGGTGGAGAAAATCCAGATCAACAACAGCGCGATTTTAGTGATTTTGATGGTGAACCTTGGCCCCAGGGGATTTACTATGGCTCTGTGTTGGTCAATAGTCATTAGCACAAGAGTGGCGGACGACGCAGTAATGAAGAGGTAAGTCAGCATTGGAACTGTCTTGCATAACACTGCACCAAAAGGCCAAACGTATGAGTTTTCTTGGTACGCCAGGCGAAATGGCAGATTCACGGTCAAGACGGCAATGTCGGCCGCGGCCAGATTACAGATGAACATGTTGCTTACAGTTCGAAGCTTCCTTCTTTTAACCACCATTCGGAACACAAGAGCATTTCCAACGACTCCCAAGAGAAAGACGAGAGAATAACAAAACAGTTTGAAAATTTTGAACGATAAACTCTCCGTCGGAAAGCTGTGGGTTTCTGTGGCGTTAAAAGTGTCGCCTGCGGAATCGTTCCAAATAAGATGTTCCTGGAATTCCATGGTAAAAGTGATTTTTAACTGCCAATTCCTTAAGCTTAACACTTTTGCTTTAAAACTTCACTCTTAAAAATCCACAGAAAAATAACTTCACTGCCACCAGTTGTGGGTAATATATTGTGGTTATCCCTCCTTAATCCAAGAGACTTTCTTTGTCACCTTATCGACTTTGATATTCATAAGCTCTCGAAACACTCTAATGATAATTTCTTTGGAATAGAGATGGTGCAGATGGCAGCTATTTGGCACTTGAAACAGGTTTCACGAGGATAAAAGTAAACTTTGACTCTAAACGTTTCGCAGAAAGGGATAGCTGTGCTGTCTTTTATGAGGCCAGTCTTCGCAAAACGAACCATAATGATGAAATATGTAAATGTTATTTTGTAAAGGCTAAACCTCGTTAGGAAATTAAAATGCTGTTTGCTGACTAATTTAAATAATGTTTCAATATTCATGATCTTTTGTTCGGCTTCTTTCTGTTAATTTTCTAAACCGATTACCTTACACTCCTTATACAAATGTAAATTCGGAGAAGCCAGTGATACATCAGACCCCTTTACGTTGTTTTTCTTGACACGTTTAATCCGTCTCTTAGATACGTGACAATTTTTACGAATGAAGTATCAGGAAAATATTGACTGACGAATCGAAAGCAATAAATGCTTTAAAAAGAGCAAGTTGTTACTGGAGCTTCATTTTTTTATGCTACAGACACTCGACTTGTTCTACGACGACTATATATATAAATCTAAATGTTTTTAAAAAACTACTAAAAGATCCAATTAATAATGGTAATAGGACTGAGTGGAGTCCAATTCGGTCTGTAATCATACGAGTGATTAACACGGAAAATCGGACGATGGAGAAGTGGAAGTCCGATTTGTTAATCACGAGTATGATTACAGACTGAATTGGATAGCACGATGTCCTGTTACCAATTAATCATAACCATTACAATTTCCCACAATTTGAAAAATAGCTTTTAATAGTCATTTTAAATATCATAATTAAGAATTTGGGAATAGCTTGCAAAATGCATATTGCTGTCAAGTTTCTTTCAAAACAAAAACCGCAAACTAAACCTCCACAATTTTACTAAGTCAATCTCTTGAATTGGTTACTATAGTGACTGTAATCAATGTTGTGATTGGTGGATTTAGTGGAGAGGACTTACAATGATTGGCTCATGTAACTGTCCGACTACAGGGGTCCGATTTCAGCCAAATGTCCGAATACACTGTCCGATTACAACTTTGCAGATAAATTACAGCAAAATGCACCAGTTTATGCACCAATCACATTTGAGGAAATTGTAATTGTTATGATTAAGGCGGGAAACCGGTCTGGAGTTAAAATCATGATAGTAGGTTAGTAGCTACTGAGTTCTACCGATAAGCGTTTTCTGTGATAATGTGAATTTTTTTCCAGCTGTTGTTTTCCGAGATGCGCGACCAGATCGCATAAGAATTGTGCATAAAGCTGATATTGTAAGTCTATTGATTATGTCGCAAGATTTTTTCTTATCGACAAATCGCGAATATATGATGGGCACGGCATAAAGTACACAAACGTTAAACGTGAGTAAACTTTGTGCAACAACTGAACAAACTGAATATCTCGAAGGTTTACAACAAAAAACGCCTTTTCTCTGCTTCAGAATTTGCTGGAATTGTGTACAACAACAACACATGTTTAGTAACAATATTTTACACATATTGATTAATGTTTAACAACCATAGCAGGTAGTATTTCACCCAGAGTAAACCATAAGAAGCAAATCTATCCCGAGTTGGCGATATGACAATGGTTAAAAAGCACCGGGAGCTATCACACATATACACGTGGACAAAAAGGAAACCAAAAACAGACAAATGAAACAGGCGCAGTAATCATAAAGTATCCACGCTATTGTTTATGTAAAATGAACTGAGTAGCAAATTAGATTTTATAAAAGAGTCTCAATGGGGTGTTGGTTTTTACGGCTAACGGTTAATATTTTAGCTTGTTTATGGCTAACAGCCAATTAATTTTCCTTAAGTTTGAAAGAAATCTTAGAAATTAATTACAATCGTCTAAAACAGTTAGGAATTGATTTTCATCGTTCAAAAAAGAGAAATGTTTATTTGATTATTATAAAACACAGTTTTAGGTCTCAGGACCATTCAGGAATGGAAAACGTATTAATATAAGGACTGTAGACTAATATAGTTTCTACATTCTCCTGGCTTTTTCCTGCTGTATTACCAAACCATAAGACAAGGCACAAAAATGTCTTGACAAATGTGACAATAGGTTTTTCCTGCAAACACTGTAAATTTCTGACTGGAAGGACACATGAACTAAAAACTGGGGGAATCTAACTCTTGAGAGCACTGCTTGCTTGCGGGAGTGGAAATTCGTCACGATTTCCTGGTACACGAGGATCTACTTCAATGGACTTCGCTACGGACGTCAGGGAAGAGACGTAACTTTGTCTAACAGTAGCTAGTTTACTCTTCACTCGACAATACTAATCTTCGTAATCGTCGGTGTAATCGACAATGTAATCGAAAAAACTTTACAAACGCACTTGCTAATTATATATCATCCTTTATAAGTCAACTTACAATATGACAATGCAACAATATGAGCTCAGTGAAAATACTTTAGTTAAGATAGCGAATTCTAATCAACTCTACGCAGTTTCCTAAATTAAATAGAGAGTTAAGATTAACATTCACAGCTTGAAATTAAGACAGAAAGAACTTAGGAAATTAAACGTACTAGTGCGATAATTAAACGAAATAAAACTTCATTAATGAAAAATAGTTCAGCTGGCTAACTTCCGTGGAAACTAATATAAAGAAGGGAAACACGACAGGACAAGATAACAAATTAATTGCCTACTAATATAAATGAAAGTTAGTGGAAACGTCGTTCCACACGTACAGCCCATGACGGGACGCACCGGGCTTCTACTGTAAGTACCGCAGAGAAATGGTAGGAAATTTTCCTAGCATTCCTTACATACTCTCACTAGGGTTCTTGGTCTTGCGGCCAGGGAAGGCGTCATAATCTGTTTCAGTGGCATGTAGATGACATTAAAAAAACACCTGAAAGGGCCGATGGAACATGAGACAAGCTTTAAAATGATGATATTACTAGTGCTTTAAAAGTAAATAGAGCGTTCGAGTCATTCCCGATGCTTTCAAATGATGGCGGACTCCACCGACGCCAATAATCTGGAACAAAACAAAGTCGTTATATATCGGATCACGTCTAAACACACGTGAAGAAAGACTTGGGCAGGAAAAAAACGTGAGCGGACAAAACCGGGAAATGCCTATAGATCAAGTAATCCCACAATGATGAACGAATTAAACAACATGAACCTTCCTCTGCCTCTCCCCCTGAACCAAGTTTAGATCTACGAACTGAACGTAAAGATACCAAAGTGCCTACGAATGGATGTTGAGCGCGGCGAGCAGACGTACTTGTTTACCCAATGAAAGCCATCCCAATAAACTCCGAGCTTGCATCGAGATGCTTGTCCGGGCGTAAATGAGCGTTTGATTAATCAATCTAAAACAGATCTTAAGGAATAGAAACCCAGATGATCTGGAACACTTGTCTGAGTGTGTCGTTGGCAGAGGGAGCCACGTGCAGTATTATCATGCTCGGCAATTGAAGTTATTGTGTAGAAAATATCGCACAATTACACAGCCGAGGGAAAAAAAAAAAAAAGCGCGAGGAGAAACTTAGTACATGGAGCTAAGATGGATTGTCAGTGCTTTAGGTGACTATGCACGGCTACCAATGGCTTGGCCAATCGCTTGGCCAATGGCTCGTACACGCAACGAATCGTAAAAGTCCGTAAGTAACGACCTCCGAAAGAAGTAAGCCCACCCCCCATCCCCTGAGAATAGAGGAACTAAGGTTCAAAAGTATAATTATTTTTTCCATCAATAACCTGAATAACGTACAACAAACGGATGACGATTCAACTAGGGAAGGAATAGCTTATTCCAGGAAGCGTCATGAAGCGCCCTGGTAAAACAAACCCCGCAAAATTTTCATCAAGTAACAAGACTGTCCTTACAGGACCTTTTCTTCAAATTGAAATTACTAAAATTCACAACTTTGCATCACTTTTAATAGGAACGCATAAAAAGAACGTGTAATCATATTGAAATTAAAAAGTCGACCAGAGCAGTTAAACATTTATAAAGCAGACTAACGTAGCAGTGCATCATGAACAGTAAAAATAGTTTAAGGTATCTTACATCACGGTCTACATATAAAGTGCCCACCCATGTGCCAGCAACATAAATTTGAACTGGAA
>Ga0126338_10002105_pt1 | contig 13472 bp, 6 predicted proteins | sample OrbCmetagenome_2_FD_92529 | JGI IMG/M metagenome (GOLD analysis project Ga0126338, IMG submission 92529) | Coral microbial communities from Petempiche,Puerto Morelos, Mexico - Orbicella C C metagenome | ecosystem: Host-associated > Invertebrates > Cnidaria > Coral | place: Petempiche,Puerto...
AAGAATAAACCCAAATTTATTAAGGTAGTCACGCGTTTTTTGTCATCTATTCCTGACCTGCAACCAAACATAGAAAAAAATGAGTTTCAGCTAGTACCTTATTTAAGTTACGGGCGGTCAATATACACACGAATTCTTCCGTACAACTACATCATTGTATTTTCATACTGTTTTCAAAGTACATACAAACGGTATTTAAAACATTTTTCAGTTTCCATGTAACCGATGACTGTTTGATGCGTGGAAGCATGTTATATGCGCATGTATGCTCATGTTTTGGCTTATAGTAAACGATCTGACTTAGGTTTTATGGAATTGTTCTACTACTGGTAATGAACACCTCCCCACGGCAATCTTTCTTACGATTAGTCATTCTCGTACCCAGAGACCTCGCTCCTTTTGGTCAGCACCAAGAATCACGAACGTCACCGAATGTCTGCGATTTACGAACTTCCCATCAAATCTGACCAATCTCATTAGTTGAGAAAATGAAACGAATACTCTGCCCATGCTAAGAAAATCGGGTGTAGCCAGATGTCGCAATTCTTAGTACTGACCAAAATGAGCGCGACCTCTAGGGACGAGAATAACGATTAGTTCATTTTTCTATTACTAATATCTGCAGAACTTACAGTTGAAACATGTCTTCTCGCACCAATACTTCATGTTATCAGGGTACGTATCACAATAACCAGCATCCTTATACGGTTGGCATGGAGTACTCGACCTGTCTTCACAATTTTCTATAGTGTCAAGAAAGTACTGACATATTAATGGCTGTTGCAAAAGTTGTACCCTCTAGAATTTAGGAAATTTCTTATCGAGCCATTCCTCCCTACCATCTCTGTGTTTTTAATGCCTTAAACAAGCTGACAGAGGCTTAAAGGTCACTATAGCTTGGTCTGCAAGATTAGGTGGGTAATTGGTTATGGCGCAAAAAGCAAAGGTAAATTTAAATGAATTATTATGATTTTCCCATGGCGTGAATAAATAGAACTTGTAAAAGCTTACGCCAAAACATCAAAGTAAATGCTGCAAAATTGACGTACATTAGAACACGCAGATTTCTCCCCCATTGAAAGAGAGTATCCGGAAATGTTAAAGAAGATAACATTAAAGAGTGTCGGACAGCAGATGGTGAAACTAGAAGAAGTCTAGAAAAGTATACACTTCTCTAGATACGCAACCCTTGCACCACTCGAGCACCACATTTATTGGTAAACACTACCCTATCGTGACACTCTTCCCTGTTGTCTGCATATGTACATGTAGAAGACTAACCGGGAACTGTAGGGGCTGGAGTTTGGTCGCTACCACCGCCGCCACCGCCACCAGAGTTAGCACCTGATAGAAGAGGAAACAATTAAGACCCCTGGAACAATCTCTCTTCTCCGACCATCAACTAAACTATAAAGCTGTAGAGTAAAGACTTGAGATTGATTATCGCCGATACGTACACGACTTAGGTAGCTGTAAAAAAAATTAAACCTTTTTTGTTGCTGTTTTCAAGCTTTCAACTTGCTAGTTCTAGCTAAGTGCACCGTCGACTATAAACATTCAACAGCAACTGTGATTATCATTCACTGAAATGTATTCACAATATATTCCACAATATTCACTTGCAAAGCTGCAAATGCAAAGGTGTAAAATTAAGGTACATTATTGTCGTCCTTGTTAGCATTTCAAAAGCGCTGTTATCCCCATTTATCCCGGGTTTTTTTCTTTGTCATGTATCAATCCTTACGTGACAGAACGGGAAAATGTTCACATCTTTTAGTATGTCTGCCATTTTTGGTCCTCCAACTTGGTTAGAACACGTAGTGCTCAAAAACTGCATCCAAAACTCAGGAATATAGTAACATAAGAATACAAGAAATGTAAAGAATTTGTTGGAAAGTCTAAATTCGAAATGAGACAAATTTAAGACTTGTTTAAGATTAAAAGCACACACCAAATTTAGGTGAAAACCATAGTTAATAGAGGGGGATGGTTATGAAGCCCGGCAAACATCAAGGGAGCAAACAAAGATGTCAAGATTTATGTTGGAAGGTCCACGACCGTGCACAATCTTTTGCTTTGCACTCATACACTTTGCATGAATTACATAACCAAAACGTTTCTATTGGTTAGTTCCTCGGTCAGTAGTAAGCAAACTATTGTGTTTTGTGCACGGTCAAGGCCAAGAAAGAGAGCAACAACATACAACAAAGAACTTTGTCGAGTTTCATAACCATTCCCCTCTATCAGCTATGGTAAAACAGTATGAAAACGTGTTTGCCATAGAAATGTAACCAACAAAGCGCATTACCAAAACTCTTGTCAGCGCGTTTTTGCCTATCCATTCTATGCCATCGAGTACTGCCCTAAAGTTTATCACAGGTTTTCTTGAGTTCTCTTACCATACAAATATTGAATACCAGCAATGTCATCAGAGTGGAGCTTCATGTCGGGGACGTAACCCGTGTAGTAAGGAAACATAATTGCCCCCTGGATGTTAGTATGTTGCAGGCCCAAGGAATGTCCAAATTCGTGCACAGCCACCCATAAAAGATTGACGCCACGGCTAGTTCCGTGGGTGAAGGATTCATCCTCGTCAAAATGAGCTCGCCCGTCTTGAGGGAAATACGCATGCGCCAGAACACCACCGCGGCCGTCGAATGGATACGGGCATGTCCCTTCCACATTGGTGCCACGGTGACTGTTTCTCCCAAAGCTAATGAAAGAAAATGTGTACTCATAATAAACCTTTATGGTTACAACCAATCATTATTTTGGCTATTTTAATTGTTCAAACTTATTAACCTACGGGTCAGTTGCTGCTGCTGCATTTTTTACTTTTTAATTCCGTCTTTCCAGTTTTTTCCTATTGCATTGTTTTAAGGTAATAATAATAATAATAATAATAATAATAATAATTAACATGAAAAATGGCATCTTATAAGGGTGTTGCCTTAACTACTTAACAACCGAGAGTGAGGTCGTTACGGGAAAATCTCAAACTGAGGCCTTACCGTATTGACTGAGCGATAGGCGGAGGTTTGAGATTTTCCCGTAACGACCGAACGGTCGAGGTTATTAAGTTGTTTATTATATGGCTCATGAATTAAAGAAAAGAAAAAAATATTTCCAGCAGAAGTCGTCAATTCACATCCGTCGATGCACGAGATTACCGATTCATTCATCGTCTCAAACCCAGGGCAAAACTACACAGTCAGTGAACTTCGACACTGTATTACATATTCCGTTAAAAACACCTGAAAACACACATTTCTTTACGGGAAAAATAATTGTCACAGTCTCAAAATGGTATTTTAGTATAGTGGTGCCACAACTTGATGGGGAAGTTTTTCCGACTTTTGTGTCGAAACGTGAACGCATATAGAAAAGACAGAAAGTGCTTCAAAATAGTCCAAGCAAACGGTCTTTCGGGGAAATAAAATATTAATGCTTCATAATGCACTGTTCAGAATAACTCTAACTTCGCATTCGCTCTCGACAACGTAGCTTCGCCTTCTTCATTCTGGGATTTATGGATGAACCTTTGAAGCCTTGTGAACGTTTAAAACTACCTGTAGTTATCAGAACCACTGCTGCCGACAGAAACCGCCCGATTGTTTACATCTGATGATCCTGGAAGCTGATTTACATTTAATTGTGTTAAAGCGAAGGAATCCGTTTGATGAGAACTGTGACGGAGTTCAATATTTCGGTAATTGTTGTAAAAGTTTCGTCGTGTGTTCTGCTTAGGATGCATGACAGATCTGCCGATGGTGTTTTTCACTTAGCGATTTTAGCTTTACTTAAGATTCGGCAAATTTTGATTGTTTTTCACTATTGCCCGCCAAGGTTACCAGCTGGTAAGTCAAAAACGACTTCTATATAAATTTTATTAAGGAAAAATCTCTAAACTTTTAGCTAATCGGAATTAAATTTACTTTATCTTACTGTTTTTAATCGGCTTTCATCGTTTCAATGCGCTTGAATTTTCGGTGCCGAGCTCTTCCTAATTTGCATAATCCGCAATCGGCAAGTGGGCATTACGGCTGCATAATGACAGCTCAGATCTCGCTCTTAGCCAATCAGTGCGCGTTATATCGGCCACAAGCCAAAGCCATGTGATAATAAATTCTTCATGATCTGCAGCGCTTTACAGTAAAACCAAAAATAACTTTTATTACTATATATGTAATTGGATTATAAGCTTTAGTAGCTCGCAGCTAGCAAAGCTATTGTGGGCGAGCTGCTATTACTTTAACAGCATTATCTGGTTTATTTAAAATAGAGAACAGAAATAAAGGAAATTAAACTAATTTGAGTAGATAAAAAAATAAACTAAAATATCATACATAATTCATAATACAGGAGAGCAAGTTAACAGCAACAATCACGGACAACGAAATAGGAAAGAAAACCCTATACTAACACTAATTAAAGAGCGAGTACTGATTAAAGTAGTGGTTAAAGAGCGAGTGCTAATTAAAGATTGAGAGATACTCGTAGATATCAATATAACGTATGTACTGTATAGTGTAGGTAGCATTACATTACCCTTAAGCTCTTGCCTTAGATGCCATGGATGTAAGTTGTAGTAAAGCTACTTATTCTTATTATCGGAACAAGTGAAAAAAAAATACGGCGGCTTGATGATTGGAATGTACATGTATGGCGCATTACTCTAAGATATACGGTCTGTCAGTTTCAGTAAGATACCTTGGAAAGTCTCTTCTCAAAGTCATTAATAATTCATCAAGTTTAAGAAAAGTAAGTCATGACCGTGGCGGTTTTTGGATATTTGATCTTAATTAGCATAGATTTTTACGATTTTATTTCTCCGTTTTCTCCTTAGCTTTAGTTTTGATTGAGAAGATATATCATGCACTCAAGACAGTGTTTGACCACATTTCCAAACACCTCGAACTACGTCAAAAATACAACTCTGCGCGTCGTATTCTCAACTCTCTTCTCGGTGTTTGGAAATGTGATCAAACACGGCCTTTCGTGTTCGATATATTACATTAAAGTTTTAAATCAATTATGGGACCTTTGTTTCCTCATCCAACTAATAAGGCCTTTTCATCCCAGAGTTTATTTCCCCTAATTGAAACACTACTTATTTCCCCTGTTTACTACCAGAATGCCAGAATTACCTTATTTTCATGTCTGCCTCACTTGCGCTGCCGACTTCAGAAAATGTCAACCCCGACACGTCGGCCCAGAACTGCAGTGCCTGAGCAAATATCCCTCTTTGCTCATCCTATTAATAATTTAAACACAATGAAGTGACGAATTGGTTGTTTTTGAGAACATTTCTCTATTTAGTATGGGCAATGATGTTCGTGAGTGTTTGGTGTTAGGTGGTAGGGAAAGGTGAGGGATATTTTAAACCATTTACTCGGTAATGCTCATACTGTTAACTATACGTAAAGCATCCAAAACAGTATAGAAGTGTACTTAAAGGAGCGCAGTCACTTTGGCCACGTATAAAATTATCTTTAATTTGGAGGAAACCGGAAAATAGTAGTTTATTAAGATAGAAAAGCACCAGAGAGACAATGATAAACCATAAAGGAAAAGGGTTAGCTATTAAGGATGGAGAAGTTAAACACAACTTACAAACGGCAAACTTGAAAAAGATAATCCAAACGTTCAAGATGTGCAAACTATTACGTAGCGCTTTTAAGTGATAACCACGTAAAAATGATGACTTCATATCATACTTAAATAGTCACATTTTCAAAATGCCTATCTTAGCTTATTAGGTCCGCCATACAGTTTTTTTTTTTTTTACCCAATCTTTTAGAAAAGTCAGAAAAAAAAAACCAAAACGGATGCAAATTACAATTCATAGATGATATCAAAAAGCAACTTTTTATGAAACACCGAAATTTAAGCAAAGCATCATTTGAAAATATCGTTCCTATAGAAACGTTACGTCGCATGGTCAAACAATCAAAAAACTAAAATGTCTCCTGGTAAGTTGTAGAAAATGCTAACAATTTTGAACACTGAATTTTAAAAGCTGTCTAAGCTTTTTGGTTATCCTCACTTAAGACTTAAGTGAGGATAACCAAAAAGACCCTTAACACCAAATTGTACTCACATGTGGGAGATCCTGGCCAGGTTGGACGTAATATTTCAAGTCAGTCTTTTTCCATTTCCCAAGAGTGGCATATCTTCGCAAGCGACTTCCTGGAGTTGGATCACTCATACCACACCGAGGCTTCTTCATGAGGCGGACAGTTGAGGCATCCAGTCTGCCAGTCACCTGGAGACCATAGAAATCTTGGAATTGTCGGATGGCCGTACCAACGTCGTGGTTACCACTGCGAGTGTTTGATATGTACCCGTATCGGTTCAGGAAGTGCTAAAAGAATAATTATCAGCGATATTTCAGTAACGTTAAATTAATCATTAACTAGCACAATCGACAAGCGAAGCTGAATTGTTCAGGTGTCTGCTGTGTGTATACACCACCAAACAATAACTAAATAGCTGGTAAAATAGATTTGCTGTTTTGGGGGATGAAAAGATCATGAAAACCGAAGACTGCAGAAGACTGTATTAGATTGATGAATCATAATCCTAGTAAAGGTATAGCTGTGTGGATGTTAGGAGGCAGTGATATTTAAAATAAAACGGCAAACATTTCTTAGCGGCAAAAAGGTCAATGAGCGCGTACATTTTATTGGCAAAATTTGTCGTTTTTAACCCGCATCACCCAAAGTATTCAATGCGTGTACATTGGTCTGAAATTCATTCAGACAGTTTATTGTGCCAAGTTCTTTCAATATTCTTTTCTTTAATTTACTATTGTTTTTTACCATTATTTTGTTTCAATTTTTAAAGTGTTGAGGTCATCGCTTTCTTTTCTTCCTAATGAGGCGAATATTTTGAAGAAAGACAAACCTATTCTGTTTGGGCCGTACGGCAGTGTTCACGATAACGCCCTTGAACGCCCATGTAAAAATAATGAACACGAGTTGACGAGCACAAAAATTTAAGCTAGGATACTGCTCGACTACAACTGCAACAAAGACGCAATAAAATTTAAATAACTTTTACCTTTCTAAATTTTTTCTATGATTTTATTTTCGTTTTACTGATCAGTTTTCTTAATCTAATTAGAGGAATTTGAAACCAGCTCCAATTGCGTATTAGTGAACATTTTAATTTTGGAATTGCCTTTTGTAACACACTGCGTGTCACGAGCCTCAAGGAACAATCATTTTTTCTGTAAAAAAAAAAGTTTTGCTGAGCCCAAAGTACCTAGATTAATCGTTGGCTAGAGCAATAATTTGGAATATAGTACTTACCAAGGCCATAGTTTCGTCATCTTCGCACACCGTAACCCCAATGAAGAAAGGAAGGAGAAGCACAGCAACCAACATTTTCACGCTGATTACTTTATAGAAAGCTTCGATTTGAAGTGAGCATCCTGACGACTGGCTTACTTATTTTATAGCGATAACTTCGACAAATGGCAAGCTTCTTTCTTTTAGAGCTGTCCTTAATAGGGTCAATTATTTCCATTGTATTTTCATTGTATATTGTAGATACATACTTAAAGTAAATCTTTCATAACACATCAGTTAAATACTGGTATCTTAATTTGCTCATGGACCAGCTAAGCAAGTACAGTGTACTAGTACTTTAGGAAGCCAAAAAGGAACCCCGTATTAGAAAATATCTGACTACAGCTACTTAAATAAGTCTTTTGTGGTACACTTTTTTTCTAGGGTACATATGTCTACAGTTCTGTTTGCATTCAATTTTACACTAGAGACAATATTTCTAATGTGAAAACTGTCGCTTTAGCCTAAGTATATTCACCTTGCTCTTGCAAATGTTCGCGGGTTATTTTTTTGCCCTTCACCTCGCTTTTCTTTAAACAATACTACTATAATGGAACAATTAGTATTTATATTTCAAGCTAGACTTCATTTTCCTTTCAATAAACGTACGTTTTGGTGCGTCTCACGTACTCCTAAATTCAGCTCGACTTATAACTGACATGTTTAGTTCTTAATATCGTTAATGCTGGCAAAAGTTTCAGCGTTAATTTATAATTTCACACGAGTTTACAAAATTACCGTGCCAACGTTTAGAGAGAATATTTCTCGATACAATAAACAAGTCAAAACCCTACGATTGTAATCGTAATTTGTTACCTATGATTTTAGAAGGTAATTAAGAAATAATTTCATTTGCGTTTTATCAAATTCTAAGCTTTATTAGAAACTTAACAAAACGTGCGTAAGATTATTTCCTATTTTCACTGGTCACCATTTGATTACCCATACTTGTACAAGGGAATGCTATTTAATATTTTATCTTTGAGCTTGTAGGTAGAATCTTTTCACATAAGAGAGCACCACAGTTTTGTGCCCAACTTAAGCATGCAGTTGCGAAAACCCACTTTTCCATCAGTACCCGCACTTTAAAGGATAGCCCTGTTTGAGTCTGAAATGGTTTTTGAGCTTTTGCTTTCAAAGTTACGAGTTCAAACTAATTTGATGATCTGCATGACAGCTTGCCATTTAATAAAAATAAAACGAAGTGTGCGAAGTGTCGCTTCAGTTAGTGATACATTTCGACCGCCTATGAGTCTGAATTGATCTCAAACAGTCTACAAATTGCTTCTTGGCTTATAGTTATCAGCAGTTTGAGTTCATCTACATTAAACTGATGACTTTCTTGACAATTGTACGGTACTAAAGTAATACGAAGTGTCTTTTAGTTATACAGTTCTAATAGCCTGTAACTCTGAGGTGATTTCTTACAGTTTGCACCTGCTGCTTGCTTAGACAATGCTTTCAAAAGGTACGAGTTCAAACGCCAGCTAATGATTGTCTTCACAGTTTTGCCATCCGAAAAAGAATACAAAAAGTGTTTTATAGGTCTACAGTTTAACTCGCCTGTAACTCGGAGGTTTTATTTTAGGTTTACACTGAGAGTTTGAATAATGCTTTCATAGCTCAAATTCATGCCTCAGTTAATCTCCCTCTTGATAGTCACCATTTAAAAAAAAAAGGGGGGGGGGAGGGATATGTACTTTTCTAGTCACCAACAAGTGTTGCGAGATTTCTAAAGGTCTACAAACAGTAATGCTTTTATAGTCATTCAAACGCTATTCAATAACCGTCGGGCCCGTTTCTCGATCGAAAGCCCTTGAGACTTTGCGGGCCCGCTAAGCCATAATAGATTATCTGTATCTAAAAACCGAGAGTTTTATACCCCTGAAACTCCCTGTTTGAAGAGAACCTCTGTTCATATTAAGAATATGCGAATAAAGCAGCTCTGTAATCACACGGTTTGGGATTTTGTTACGGCTTTCCTAGTGCGAAAAGTTTTTGGTTCGTTCGAGAAACCGGGCCCTGGAAATTTGCTTTTTGAAAAGAATGTTCTTTATTTCTAATTTTCTAGTCGCCCATAAATCGGACGTGATTTCTAAAAGTCCACAAATAGCCACTGGGTAATGTTTCATAGTTATTCAAATTAAACGCCATTCAATGACCGTCTTGACGGTTCTTCATCTTAAAATAGTTTACAACTGCTGCGTGGTTAGCGCTTTCATGGTAACCAATTCAAACACGTTCTTGACATTTTGGCATACTAGAGTAAAAACGAAGTTTGTTCACCTTTCTTGTTAAAATGCTCTTGCGTTACTTGATATCGTCCTCCTTGCTTTTCATCAGACTTAGCTGTCACTGTCTTCAAGTACAGAAAATTTTGTAACAATTTATTATAGATGTTATTTACTCTGTGTCATCCAATACAGTATATTTATAGCAGGTATTAATGGTTCTATAATTCATCGTTCGAAATCTCCTTGTGGAAAAAAAAAATCCTCAAAAAAAGGGGGAATGATGGACCCTCCAACTTTTGTTGAATGCGTGACTGTTTTCTCGTGAAGTTCCAATCGAGAAAAAAAACGCGAAGATGTTTAAGAAAAAAATTCATAAAGAATTCACCTAAAACTGTATTATGGAACATAATAAGACGCTTTCAACCGTCTGGAAATGGTCAATCTTTAAATAACACTGGAAGCAACTCTAAAACTTTCAACGGTGCCATTGTAGAATGTAGAAAAGGTACGCTCCTTTTATTTTCAAAGTTATTTGTGTTTTTCTAAAGGTGCAAACTGTTTCAATGCAAATGAATAGAATTTGGTCAATTTACAATTTTATTTAATTTAGACAAAACTGGTTTTGTCTTTCTTTTTTTTTTGGCGAATTTTCCGAAATTCTACATTTTACGAGAGTTAGAATGTTATAGTCTACGAAAACTCCCTAAAATTGTTCCTCAAGCAAAGTAAAATAAATTTCGATTTTTCAAGCTAGCGAACGAACCTCGAAGCTTTGACCTGTTACGTGGAGCCCGCCCAGTTTCAGACATTTTTGTAACTTTTCGGGCAAAGCGCTGATGATTAGGGCAAAAGCACTCGGGAGAAAACATTCTAAAGGGTTGTCAAGGCCAGACTTGTAGGCGACTTTCGCTGACGTTTGCCTGGTCAGATGATGTAAGGATCCAGGTATTCTGTTTTAGGAAAGCCATATATCGTTAAATGTGTATCGTGAAAATCCACCAGATTGATATTATTTTCATCAACAAAACAATGACAAAAACAACCAACCAAGACTTTTGTTTTTATGGTGGCTCTAAAAAGAGCCGTTTTGAATGGCTCCACAAAGAGCCGTTAAAATTTTCTTGAACTTCGCGTACGAGAAAGAATTAAATGTTTCTTTTATAAGTATCTGATTTTGCTAGGCTGTCGATCAAAGTCATAGAAGATGCGAGGTTTCAAAATAACCAATTTTGCAATGATGACAGTTTCATTAGACGTAAGAATTAAGAAAGTTTTTGTGTTCACTGCGATTTGAGTGCGTTTGAACTACACTCATACTTACGCAACAGTGTAATTTCTTTCGGGCAATAAGGTCGCCCCCACCCCCTCCCCTCCTCCTTGAAAGTTCCGTGCTTTAGGTCAGTAATTTACCAAGGACTTCTTCAATCAGATTTAAAGGAGACAACTTTAAAATATCGTTGCAAACGTTTATTCTTTCATTCATTCGTTGATTTATTTTATCAGCAGTCATTTAAAACTCATTTGAATTTACGCTTGACGAGTGGATCTTGACCTATCTTGAAAGCCACTATCAACCTAAAACAAAACAACACATATAGAATACTATGTAAATATAGTACTCTGGATCACAGCTAAAATTACTTAAGGTCCATAAAATATTTTAAGGATAAAACGTTTCAATTTCTCTTAGTGCGTACCATAGGGTTACGCGTACAATTCAACTATTTGTCCGAGTCTTAATGCTATAAGAAGAACTTTAGGAACAATTTTGATTGTTAGAGAACAACGCAATAAATGCATAACATGCCACATACCGTATAACGACCTGATCCCGGCAATATCGTCCCTGTGTAATTTGGGCGTGCCTCGACTAGCTGTCGGCCTCATAACTGTGCCCTTAACGTTAGAGTGCCGAAGTACCAAAGCATGGCCAATCTCATGGACGGCAACATGAATCAGGCTATTTGATCCACTCAAAAATAAACCAGTCTCTGAAAACTTATCGTCGTCCTCAAAATGCAGTCGTTCATCTTGTGGGTAGAACGCGTGAGCAAGGACTTTGCCTTTATCGTCAAACTTTGAATAGCATCTCCCTTCACCAGGTACACCAGAGTGACTTCCTTAGCCTAAACTGCAGGAGTAATCAATACATTTTCTTGGTTGCGTTTGGCGTAAGCTTCATGGCTTTTTTCAAAGATAAAATGTGAAAAAATATATGTTTCCTAACTGAAATAAATATAAAAGTGTGTTTTTCAACACCTTATTTTAAAGTCAGCTTGGAAAACCGTGTATGCTCTGGAAAACTTCAGTTTTGGTGCCACATCACTCCACATTTTAAAAGCGTTTGCCATGATTCTGGACTGATCACCGCGTGACAAATCTTCTCCATACGTCATGTAGTATTTGAAATTTGTCTTGTATCATTTCGAAAGCGTGGAGTATCTCTTCACGCGCATACGATCGCCATTTTCGTCAACATCCGGGACTCCATCGTGGTTTCTTCATTTCTTCTAGAGTTTCGTCGTCCAGTTCTCCAGTCACAGGCAGACCGAAGAATTTTTGAAATTTCTTGATTGCGAGAGGTAGTGGTAATCTGAGAGATATTTCTGAGGGAGAAAATTTATCATGAGAAATAAGTTAATAAAATACAAGTACCGGTAAGTTGTTTTCACGCTGTGAACGCCTAATTAATAAGAATTACTAAATGCTATAACTTTTAAAAGGAAAATGATGGTTTAGAATATTTTTATCTGAGAGGGAACAAACCAACATATGAAACTCTGAAATCTTTCAAACTGTTTGCAAGTTAATGTCGAGGTTATTTCACTGTTGCCTGTAAATTTAGCCTTACCAAAGCAAACACTTCATTGTTTTTCCCCCTCACACAGAGCACCGTGGAAAGCTAGCAAAGAAGCGAAAATCACTCGAAGAAACATGCTGACCTGCCTTAAATCTTACGAGATAATGCAATATTATTGCAAATACTGTGGTTCTTTTATCTTGTAAAACATTTTAGAAGCTGCTCCCTTGTAAAGCAGGCTACTTAAACATAACTCACTTGAAACAAATACAGGCTATTTAATCGTTTTTTAATAGTTTTTGTGAGGGTTGAGTGTTTTTAACAAATTAGGTTTCTGTTATTCCCTGTTACTGGTGCTATCAAAATAATCAAGTTGTCTTGTAGATGGCACAATGCCTTCTGATCATGCTTCTATGCCTTCCGATCATGCTTCTATTACTTGTTGCTTGGACCTTCCCAGGCCACCTCTGATTAGAGTCAAGTCTAAGCATCGCAGAGTGCGAAACATTGACCTTGATTTCTTTGTTGAAGATCTGTCTAGTCTGCAAGGGGTGAATAATCCGCCTGCCGATCTTCCTGTGTTAGTTAATGCTTACCACTCTCAATTGAGCGACCTACTTGACAAGCATGCTCCTATCAAAGAGCGTACTACAACCTTAAGGCCTCGTGCACCTTGGTTCTCAGATGAGCTTAGAGCATTCAAACGTGACAAACGGCGATGTGAGAGGCGGTGGGTTAAGTCAGGCCTTGAGGTGCACAAGCAACTTTACAGAGATTCTGCGTGCAACTATTATGCAGCTATAAAGGAAGCAAAGAGAGCACATTTTAGCAATAAGATTTCAAACTCCAATCAGAAACAGTTATTCAATCTTATTAACAGTCTGTTCAAGGTCAAAGGATCGCCGAATCTACCAACTCATGATTCTGAGCTTGTACTTGCAAACCGATTTTGTGCATTCTTCACTGATAAAATCAGCGCTCTAAGGTCGGAGCTTGATACAATGCCATCCAGAAGCCTATCGATACCTTATCAAGAACAGCCTTCTTCTTCCACTTTATCGAAGTTCAAGGCAGTTTCGCTTCAAG
>Ga0126338_10002106_pt1 | contig 13471 bp, 17 predicted proteins | sample OrbCmetagenome_2_FD_92529 | JGI IMG/M metagenome (GOLD analysis project Ga0126338, IMG submission 92529) | Coral microbial communities from Petempiche,Puerto Morelos, Mexico - Orbicella C C metagenome | ecosystem: Host-associated > Invertebrates > Cnidaria > Coral | place: Petempiche,Puerto...
CACCAGAAATTAGAGAGATTACTGACCAGGTTCTTGAGTCATTTGAAAATAGCATCTCATTCAATGGGACCAGATACTCTGTCTGCTTGCCTTGGAAGGAGCATTTTCCCGAACTTCCCAGTAATTATGGAACCAGTTTGTGTCGTCGTAAAACTCAGATGTGAAGACTAGGGAAGGATCCTGAGATTCTCAAAGAGTATGCGGACATCATAGAAGAGCAGCTATGAGGTGGGGTGATAGAAAAGATAGCAGAGTTGGAAAAGGCCCCCAGGATTCATTACTTGCGTCACCAAGCAGTTTTTGGCAAGGATTCCACTACTACCAAGGCAAGAGTGGTATATGATGCTTCTTTGAAAGACAGTAAGAGTGTCGCATGTTGGAATGATTGTTTGCACATTGAACCCTCTCTGACCCTCTTGCTTTATAACATTTTGCCTCAATTCAGGGAAAATAGAGTTGTCCTGATAGGGGATACTGAAAAGGCCATTTTAAATGTGGAAGTTGACCCACAGGATGGAGATTGCCTGCACTTCTTGTGGGTGGAGAAACCCCTTGATTTGTCTCAAGTTGTTGCTTACAGGTTTTGCAGAGTTGTATTTGGACTGAATGTATCCCCTTTTTTACTGAATGCCACGTCATAATGTCAAACAGTATGAAATATCTGACCCAAGGTTTGTAGCAAAGTTGTTGAATTCCTTCTGAGTTGATAATTCTGTCAGTGACATCATGGGCAGGCATAGAGTTATACCAGTAGACTCAGCAGGAGTCTATGACTCCATGGGACTAATCAGTCCAGTAACAGTGAGTGGCACAGTGATATTCCAAGAGACCTGTATCAAAAGTGCAGTTGGGACAAGAGCTAGGGGAGGGGTAAAGAAGGGTGTGGAAGATTGGATTAAAAGCCTAATTGACTGTTAGAGGATTGATATATTGCACAAATGTTAACTTCAAAGAAGAGAGTGGTGCCCTTGAAAGAGCTGTCAATACCATTGAGCATATGGCAGCACTAACACTAGTGAAGCTTATGTTCAATGTTAAAGGTGCATTTGCCTCTCAACAGAGTGAGAGGCAAAGGTGTAATGCACTTTCTGTTAAATTAACCCACTTGACAGGCAAAACTTGTTAACATAGATGCTTTCTGTGGTCAATGCAGTGTCCACAAGAGTGAGGTTTGACTGTTTCATAATTGCAGCAAGAAAAGTAATTTTACTTACACATGGCAAATGGGTAAGCTTGAAGATGAATTGGTATGTCCCTGTTGTTTACTGTCAAGTTTATAGAACTGTGATAAAATATGTCTGGAATGTTTATTGTGTCGTAACGAATTACAAGCCACAGAACACCACAGAAACCACAGGGAGATGGGGATTTACTGGTTTTTAGTTTTCGCTTCGTCCCAAGATGCAACCTTGTCTTAAGATATTACTGAAAGTCTAAATAACTGCTATTCCTTAATATGGAGAGCCACATCCAGTATACGGTACAAGCCAATGCAACAGCTACTCAAGTGACACGATGGTCAATTTGGCATGCATTAGCTTCTGGTAACATAAACCTTGCTTTCAACTTTGGTGGAACTATACTAGCTGTCACTTGATTTACTTTGGCAAACCATCTGGTTTGGTGACCGAAAGACACTGAAAAGATTTCTGATAATATAAATTCAAATGTTTGTTAATGTTGGAATGATGTGGTTAACAGTAAACACCCCAATTTTCGCTATTCCTTCCCAAATAAATTTGACCTCAATTGACATATTACAGAAATTTATAGCAAGATTTGCATTTTCAATAATATTCTTCATTGCGTCTTGCCTCATCCACATCAATCATTCACCAATCTATCATGCTGGTGCATTGTATTAGCTTGTGAAAATAGTTTTTTTGTGTGTTAAAAATCACCCAAACCCTCTTCCCTAGAGTTTAAATAAGATGGGACAGTAATTATCTAACTTCCTGTCTAACAAAGACAGAGGATGTATTTTAAAACACAACATATTTGTTTCATGACCAATGGGTTTATCCCTTTTCTGTGGTTTCTGTGGTGTCTGAAGATCTCACTTGTGATTGGTTATAACACAGTGAACATTCCAGACATATTTTAGTTGGCCACAGGTTTAAGTTTTACTGTAAGATCACCTTCTAATTGTGAAGTTGGTGACACTGATCCAGTCAAAGAAGCACTCCCTCCTTCAATATCTAAAAAAGCAAGATCCTGACAATTAGACATAAGGTGTTAATTTTGAAGAAGATCATTTTGTAATAATGCCATTCCTTTGATTAGTATTTGCAGTGTTTATATGACAATCTTCAAGTCTCTATACACGCACTCAGTCAAACTCCCCAAAGGTTTACTGTTAATATGCATTCTTGTGTGTATAAACAAATCTTTCAGGAAGGTTTTAATTTACCTCTCATAGATAGGATATGCAAAATTGAAAAAACACATATTCAAATTATTTCAGACTGGTCTCTTCACATGGGGCATGCCCCAAGACCCCCTAGAATGAGGAGCCAAACAACCCCTAGCTTGTTGACACAGTTGACTACACTACTCAAACCAGCTGCCAACGTGAAATTTTGTTGAAACCCCTAATACTACTGTTACACAAACACCTAATGGGAACCAGTCCTGGCTTACAAATTTGGCATTAAAACTACAATTTTTCTTATGCAATATCAAACATTTCAGACAGTTATGCATGCAAGGTCTCATGAGCTTTAAGTCAAGTGAGGTCTAAGTTTTCTAAAGGTGCTAGTTTTTGATGTCTAACTACCATTCTATTACAGTCTTATAGTATTGTAGTTTTTAGTTTTTGAGGCTTTCTAATGTGGGACAACTTGTAATAATATATAGCAACACTACATAATCTTAATACAGATTTAAATTTGTAGTTTCATCACTTGTGTCAACATACTTGTTGGATGTTCAGGTGTGCACACAGCTACTTCTGGAATATTGGCCTCTGGGATTCCTGGAATCTGAACTTTGCACCAATAGCCTTTAGGACAGTCTGACTGAAGTGTTCTGCCCAAAGAATCCACAGCAACTGAGCAACTTCTTGACTTTGGCTGTTGGCATGGAGCTGTAGTACGACATTTCCATTCTCCATGAAAACATGTGCTATCAAATAAAACAGGCAAAATCATTTGGGGATCTAAGCGTTTTTCTGCTTCATTTTGAACAATATTAAGCAATTATAGGTTATAAGATGGTAAGACACAAGTAATGCCAAACCTTGGGGTAAGTCGCTACACAGACTTAATTGAACCATAAGGAGTGACCCAGTTTATTGGCAAATAACAAATGAAATTCTTTCTCCAAGGGAGGGAGGGTGGGAAATTTTAAGACTAAATTGTTACAAACTGTGTACTCTTGAGCAAGCTGCCAGGGTAATGCCCTGTGACAGCATATTGAGATTTATATGGCAAGACAGTGTCTCAAAGTTCAACCAATAGGTACAGCTGTACTATGAACTAAATAGACACAACGTGGTGAGCTTGTTAGCAATGAATGGGGCTAATAAATGTATGGGCCAATCGAGGAGGTGATATTTCACTAGAGTACACGGTGAGATAGAGACTAAAATACAAACATGAATAGTGTTTGTGCTCACTGCTGGAAAAAGGGAACGTTCATTCATGAACTGAGCATATGCATTGAGTATTGTACTACTGTTTATCCTACTGGATTGTGTGACAAACAAAAACAGCTATTGTAGCCCTCAAGGGGTGTCATTTTCTATTAACTGCATTTTACCAACTAGTAAAAGTGTTATTAATGTCACTATTCCGCTATTCAAACTAAGTGTAGAATGTAACGCAACCAGGTAAAAGGTAACACAACAAAATACGCAAACAACATGGCATAATTGAGGGGGACACAGCCCTGTGGCAGATTTGATGCGACTTCATGATAGGTGCACAAACTAAAAGCCCCACTTATTCACCCACTAACGTGGGAATAGAACAAGAGTATTGGCAGAGCCTTTCTTATCTCCAGCACAGACTGGATCAGACAAGATAAAGGCCAGGATATGAGATGGCAAGATACAAGCAATGCCAAAGCTTGGGGAAAGTCGCTACGCAGACTTAACCACTACAGATCCATGCAAGGCTTGCATCCCCCCAAAGCAAGGCCACAACTAAAGAAAATTGACCGAGACACTAGCCATTTTTGGAGCGACAGAAAGTAACACGGATTCTGGAGTGCGTATATAAATCTGGTAACAATCTGACTACCAGCAACCTAACACCTCAATTAACCAGTCTGGTAGGCCTGCAAATATGGCAGTGCATGCCACCTATATGAAAACTGTGACCCTTAAGGCTCTTGGCTTCTTGCAGAATCCTGAGGTAAGTGTGTGACAGAGAACTGGGTGTGGCAACAACCCAACTGGAAATGTAACAATGGCCCCGAACATGGTTTGGCTAGGAGAAAACATTGTTGCATTGGTGAGACAGGGCACAACAAAGAAGGACGACAGGCAATGATGAGGGATTGGCCCTGCCCTAGAACTATCTGTTTTTGAAGACTTGAGGGCAACAAGCAAGCCCTGTGGGCAGGCCAGACAGGGACAAAAAGTAACACATTCCTTGGTAAGACTAAACTTAGAACTGAAACTGTGTACCCCTGAATGGGTAAACTTGCTGCACCTATGAAAGGCAGCCCATATCATGGAGAAATCCCTTGGCCCCAGCCAACTAAGAAGGAGGGAGCGAATAGCTAATAGTGCACCCGGAGTGACTGGTTGTCTCCATATACGAGGAGACCTTTGATAACAGAGAATTCCCCTTAAAATTTTTTTTAGGAGGAGCTGTGCCCTCAAGGGGTCTTTGTAGCCAGAAATAATGCAGAGATTGCACACAGCTGCTAAATAAGTCTTAATTGTACCATGGCAAACTGTCCAGGCCAAATAGGAAGCAAAAGAGACAAGAGCTCTCTCTGAAGCTGGGAGAATGTCACCTGTCGATGTTGTTAGTCTGTTCTTGAGACAAAACTGAATGAAACACTTCTCCCCACAGGTGTACGTGCGGTTCATGTTTCACGCCAAGGCCCAGTTGGCATACTTAACAATTTCATCTTTCAGAGGGTCATGAAGGAAGGCAGGATGGTGCAGGGGGTCTGGCCAGCACCAGGAGTGAGTTCCCTGAATCACTGAACCTGAAAACAGGACAGGGCATCAGCTATCTCGTTGTTCGCCCAGGGAACGTGATGAGCCCTAACCATGAAATCATGCCTCATAGAAATAAGTACCAAGAAACAAACCAGATCCATGACCCTAGGGGCTTTGGAATGACCCAAGTTAATAACACCAACAACACTCTGATTATCACACCAGAGTTGAAGGCGTTTGCCAGAAAAGTGCGGGTACAACAGTGCACAGGCAACAATAATATGGAAGAGTTCTTGCTATTCAATACTTGCCCTTTTTGTCCTGTTAATGAGTAAATGAGAGAGCCACCTGCCCTGGAACCATTTACCATTGAAAAAGCTTCCAGACCCAATTGTACTAGCTGCATCGGCATATAGCTGCAGGTCAGGGGAAGAGGTAACAAAGGAATCAAGGAAGAAAGATTGCCCATTCCATTCAGCAAGAAATTCTTTCCACATTTGGATATCCCTGGAAAATTCCTTGTTCAAGTCTGTTTTGGCCATAAAACTCCCAGGATCCAGAGACCGCAGTATGGTGATCACGTCATCGACACAAGCATACTGCAATGAATAATGGTCCTTTGGGATGTGGCCGTTTATACTATCCCCTTCAGGGTAAAATGATACATAGTACATCATTCAACAGAGTGCTTTTTTGGGACTACGTGTATGGGATGACACTGCAAGTCAGGTAGGGGCAAGGAGGGAAAGGGACCTGCAATTCTCTCCAACTAAACTTCCTTATTTAAGTTCCCAGAAATGACGTCAAGATGTTGAGAGGCTGATATCAAATTACACAACACCTGTGTTTTGTGGGGTCAAAGTTACCAATGTGAGTACCATACCAGAGGACATTGATTAAATTGTTAACAAAAGGGCTATTAGAGTGATTAAGTGATTCAAGTGCTAATTTATCTACATTAAGCAGGGTGGATACTGTAGGGTTGTAGTCCAGCTGGCACTGCTCCACATTATTTCTTGCTGTGATTGCTGCGGTTGGCTGGTCTGTTGATGCTTCCAGACTGTTTGGGACCAGAGCAGTTGAACTGGGCATGGTTACCTGAGCCACAGCAATGGCAACTGTGCAGAAAATGGCAGGAATGGGGTTGACAGCCAGATTGTTTGTTGTAGTCAAAGCAGACAAGGGCTTGGTGGTGAGGTTTTCTGCTTGGGTCCTGGTTGGGATGATCTCCACCTGATGGTACAGGCTAGAGCACACAGAACAAGGTGGCTTAGCTAGGCCAGAGAAGGTGATTGTCCAGAGTTCACGATTGATTTTTTCCCAGGCTTTTGAAAGGTCGTAGGCAACGTGGTGTCTCAACTGTTCGTCGTAGGTAACCCAGGCTAGGCCCTTAAACTTATTGACTGCTTTGCTGATAGTTTGTTGGTATTGGATTAATTCTAAGGCACACGTATGAGACTGTGACGATCATTAGCACGTAGACAGTACAAGCGTGTGTCAATCACTGGCTTTCTCCTTTTAACCAGAGTTAGCGGGGACCGCTGGGAGCCTGGGGATGAGTCCTCATGGTGTGACTGCAGGGCTGGGGCCTGAGAGCGATACGCAAAGTTGGGCAGTAACAAATAAAAGTCAATATACTCACCACGGAGTATTTTGTCTTTAAGGCTTTTTTCCAGAGGATGATGCAGGCCCAGAGGAATTGCTGTGTTCAGAGTGCGAGGACTAGGAGCATGAAGATTGTCCAAGAAATGTGCTTGGGCCTCCTGATTGTTAAAGACCTGCAAAACTTCGTTAACCGAGGTCAACAGGGTCTCCTGGATGTCCGACATCTGAGCGGGCAAAAACACTGTATCCTGGAAGACTTGTGGCTCAAAGTCCTCAAACAGTTCTTGGACAGCTGAGTTAATGTCTGACCGTCCTTCTTCGTCGGAACTGAGGTTCTCCGTATCAGTCTGTTCTGTTAGGACATTGGGCTGCAGACGCGGTCGTACGTTTGAAGCTGAAGGTTTGTTTTTGTGCACCTGTCCACAGTTTGGTACTACTGTTTATGCTACTGGATTGCATGATGAATGAAAACAGCCTAACCCTCAAGGGGTGTCATGTTCCATTAACTGCATTTTACCAACCGGTAAAAGCGTTGGTAAACTGATTCTTAATTGATGTACATGTAAGCTTATTAATTAAATAACAGCTGCGTACCTGTATGCAAACAAACAAATTTTGCTTCTGTGTTTGTATGTTTTAGTCCATTTTTCTGCAGTCCTTGATATTCATCTCTGAAAATTATGCTAAAACAATTATTCACCTCAGGCTCAGTGAGCATTGGTGAATAGTCATCTTGACTTGGTCTCGGTGAATATTCACCAATTTTCACTGGGTCTGAGGCGAATAATTGTTAAATAGCACTATATCAACTTACCACTGTTCGCATGAGTTTTTTCGTGTTCTTTTCTCACCAAATGAGTATGTCTTTGTACCATCAAAACACTCTACAAATAAGAACATATGATATAATTATTTAAATGAATAAATTCATTTCAATCACACTGGTTTTGAAAACAGAGGCCTTCGACTTCTCCTCTTTTTGAAAACTATGATTGGCAATAACAGATTACTTAAAAAAAAAATCAGTTGATTCAAATGAAATGACCGCATAATGTTCATCAAAAATGCATAGCACAACTTTTCACAAACCAGGCCGGAAGGACCTTTAATTCATCAGCTGAGATTTTATAAATGTAAGGCCCAACAATTCTTTCAAAACAATCAATAAAGACATGCATTTGGGCTGAAATAATGTTGTCAAATCCCCAATGTAGAGAGAGGTTGCTGGTGGTTGTAGAGACAGAGCATGACGTGAGGAAATCTAAGACCCCAAAGGTCTGATGTAATAGATCAAGTAATAATTATCCTATTTGATCCTTGATCAAAATACAGTTATTTAACAATCAATGAAGACACGCATTTGTGCTGAAATATTGTTGTTTAATAAGAATCAAAGCCCAAAATAGCCCAAAATGCAATAGAACCTTTGTGAAAAAAAAAATTTAAAAAAAGGTGAAAAGAAGAAATCTAATAAAGCTTGCATAAAAGATTAATGTCCCGAAATTGCATACAAAACTGTGCACTGTTCAGTTAAGTTGTGTTGAAAATAAACCTGCCACCATGACATTTGCAACCTGGGTCCTGGGTGCAGAACACCAGTGGGAGAGCCAGGTATGCACAGATTGGCAGTCAGCTTGTAGCTTTATGAGGTGCTCTAGAATGCCACAGTGGAAGGCAAACATTGCACAACCATGACAAAAGCTGTGAGGAGATTAGTGAGAAGGATTGAGGACACTGATTGAGATAAGGCATTTTAGGCAGTGACTTAAGGTGGAGAAGGTGATAGGATGGCAGCCAAACGTGGCTGAAAGGCACAACAAAGTGCTGCTGATGAAGCTGGGATTAGCGTAAAGAAGTTTAGGACGGCAGACGAGGGAAAGAGCATGGAACCTAGAATGCTGGAAAGCAGAACAAGGAGGACGCCCTCCTTGTCTTGTAGAGTTTTCTTCCAACGAATGCGAAGAAATGCTCTGGACACAGTGAACTCAACCCCTTGGTGAGTAACATGGTGGCCAAGGTCAAAGGAAGTGGTCAGGGTGACTGTCAAATTTGATTTGCAAAGGAAAGAAAAGAAAGCGGTGCACAATAATCCCCAAATTATGGAGTAAAAAGGAAGGTTGGTATCCAGATGACACTGTATTTTCAGGAGTATAGTGGGTGTGATAGGACATTTCTGGTGGGTTGCTGTTCCTAAGAGATGTTTTAAACAAACATCTGAGAGGAAAAACATCTGAGAGGAAAAGCCATGTGAGCAATGGGGGTGTGCCCAGTCAGCTCCTTGAATTGGGTTTCATGAAAGGTGCTGTCCAAAGGGTTCGTGAAAAGCCTATTGGTGTCAAAATGATAGATAATGATAGACAAGAGTTACGGGATGCTAATGTTGTGACCAGAACAGGGAAGGATGGGTCCCAAGAATGGGGCGAGGATGTATTCAATGTTGAAACAGCCACCAGTGCCAGTGTTGCCAGCATCAGTGGAGATGTGCCAGGGATCATTGTAGAGTGGCGGGAAATGGCACCATCTGCCAAGGTCTGACTTGCCGTCAGAAACAAAGCAGCGGCAAGAGTTCTGGTAAGTGTGAAGTGTGTTGAAAAGGTTGACAACTTGAAAATGGTGAACACAGGTTGTAATGAAGGACAATCCCCTAGCACTGATTGTAAGTCATGGCGTGAAATGCAAGGGAGAGAAATTACTGAGGAACAATGAAGGAGGAGCTCTTGATGGTGTTCTGGTGTGATGACATGGATATGGTGAGGGTGTCCAGGTGGATACCAAGGAAGACCATAGCAGTGGTCGGTGGACAGTCCTTATCTAGGGATGATTGAAGACCGAGGGAGAGGAAAAGGTCACCAAGAGCATTGAGGGCTGTGGTGGACTTGTCTGGAGTCTCTGCACCACTGAAATTGTCGATATAATTGGTACAGCTCTATTAGAGAGTGTGGAACAAGTAGGTCACAGCATTGACACATCATGGCTGAAGAACAAAGACCAAAAGGCAGAGCTAAGTCAAAGTACATGTATGGGTAATCTTGGTGATGATAACCTTGCAGGTGAAGGTCACAAGGGTTGATACAGTGTTGATGGTAAGCCCGACTTACTGGTAAGTCCATCTTGAAGAGGTGCAAATCAGTCCCTTAAAGACAGATGATGTGGATGCATGCACTGATACCATAGGGTAACCATAAAGTGAAGGGCTCATTGAGGTAGGAGTCAGAATGGATACCACTGTTGACAGACTGGAGCCGTGGAGGAAACTAATATCAAGAATGATGCAGGGTTTTCCACAATGGATGTGGGCAATTTGAAGTGGACTGCTGACCATGTCAGTGCAGAACAGGTTTGTTATGAATGGACCGCAGGTGGCATCTAGGAGGCACTCCAGGGCTCAAATTAACTTTTTTTCAATAATTAAGGAGCCAACTGACCGGGAGACTCATCCCAAAATTTTGGTTGCCAGATCTTAATTTTAGGTCACTGTTTTTTTTTCCACTGATTTTTTTCTTCTTCAGTATTTTCTTGATGCACAATGATCAACATAATTCTACATTTAGGTACAAAGAAGCATATACAACAGTAAAATTAATGGAAGAACAGATAAAAACAACATTACCAAACAAAAGAAAATCAATGTGAAAGCAGCTTTCACAGAAGTGCAGGATACACTGTGCTGTTGCAATCATCATGCAACCAAGTGTGTTAGCTACGTGCCGTGATTAGAATGGGCCTAACACTCTGATCACAATGTTTTGTTCACTATACACCAGGTCAATTTTAAAGCATAGGACAAATGTTTCAAAGTGAAAATGTCAAAGGTTGCAGGGTACATGCAAATGTAGAAGAGGAAGGCAAAAGAAACCAAACACAAGACAAACTGCCTGCAATTTACTGTGGCATCACAGTTGAAGTTGAAAAAATTAATATCCAACTGATCCGTTATTTCAATACATTAGACTCTGACATGGGCACCAGGTAAGCAAATTGAAAGGAATTACATGCACTTCACTGCAGCGAACACTTTCCTGCTATTTTTTTTATAATGCCAAAAAAAATAGCCATTAAATTAATTAAACTTGCTGCAAGATTATGTACTTGTTATTTAATTTACTTAATTAGCTATCACATATATCATCCTTACTAACAATGGTACATCAGCTTACTGATATATTATCAATGCAAGACTATAAATCTATAAATAAATCTCTTACCAACAAGAATTAATTGTAAGTGAAAAAAATCTTTTGTAAATAAATAGAAAAACAGTAGCAAATAATGATTTCATAATTTGTGAAAACAGAATCACAGGGACTTTCAGCTTACTTTTACAAGGTCCTGCCATGACTCCTATGGTTTTAGCAGAAGCACACTCCTCTTTGTGCAGTTCACACTCATTGTTGAATTGCTTTCCATTAGAGTATCCACATACTGGCTTATGCTTGTAACCACTACAAGCTTGAGGGCAGGTGCAGAAAGGAAAACCATCATTCCCTTTAGTACAAACCTTGCGAAAGCCACACTTTTTTCCCTTGCAAACAGCTGAAAAGTAAATGAATCAACCTGATGTATTGAAATCAAAACTATGACACACATATGCACCCTGCTTTGTTTAGCTCATGTATGCTCCAATTATTGCCCTTAAATTAAAGTACAGTCAAACCTCTCTACAGAAAAATTTGAAAGTGGCCATTATAGAGAGGCGGCCATTATGGGGAGGTAGGGGTGTAAAATGACACCTGTTTTTTTCCTGGGGTACAACATTTTTATAATAATAATTTATTGTAGCATGAAAATACCTAACACAATCAAAATATATCAGTAAAATAGAAAACAAACAGAAGCAGAGACCAACTATGCGTGGTACGGATCAAGTTTTGGTAATGGTTTACAATATAAAATGGGGTTTTGTATACACCATTCATCAGTCGTTGATTAACTGGCTGTTGTGGAGAGGTTATTTTTGCAGTTGGGATGCACTTTAGTGGACGTTGCTGCTGTGGATAGGTGGCCGTTGTAGCTATAGAGAGGTTAAAATAAGAGTAAATGTTTGGACCATCTGCCGGGATGAAAAAAAGTGGCCACTGTAGAGAGGTGGCAGTTGTAGGGTGGTGGCGGTTAGCAGAGGCTTGACTGTATTACACCTGTAACCTCTAATTAACAACACCTGAGCTATGCTGTAACATGCATGCAAGTCTCATGTGCAAGTGGATCTTGCAAGAGACTCCTTCTATCAAGCAAGGAATTTTTTACTCATGCACAGTATGGCACATGAGTTGTAAAATGGGCTCCATTTCTAAGTTTGGTGTCATATTTGTACATGCAAATTTATGCAAGCAAAAAATTACCATACTCCTTGGAGCTCCATCCACCATATTGGATTCTTCAAGGTGTCAATTTTTTGCAAATGTTGAGCTTTTCCCAATTTGATACGGTGTGAAAGTACCTATCAGTACTTTAGTTCGTTGTTAAGATTCTGAACTGGCCTGTGAGCAGGCATGAACATCGAGAAAGTGTTTCTGGAGAGGTAAGCCATTGCTTATGTCGATCGCCATGTGACATGACATGACAAGTCTCAAATGTATTAGGGTTTTGGAGATTCAGGGACATATTATGAAGAATCATTTACTTAGAACGTCTTCTGTATACTTTATCCTTTAGTCAAATAATGCTTCCTGTTTGTGTAAATGGACGTGTTTGACAAAATGGGCAGGTATTTGGCCAGGTTCAATATATCAATATTCTAGCATGGCTCTGAGGCTTTCACGACAAAATTACAAATTTTTCAAGTTTCTTTTGTCCCTCAATTCCCAAAAGAGACACGGTTACAAAGAAAACAATTTAAAAGAGAAGTAAATGCTATAACGTGATGTTTTGGCAGAACTTATCTTGTTACCATTTACAAATGCAGATTAAAGACGTTCAGTTCAGATATATACTTACGCTTAGGTGTTAAGAAGGAATCTATCAAAAGTTTGAGTAACAAGTGGACAAAAACACTTTACCAAGATCATTTACATTGTATTGGAAACTTCTGTGTGACTGTTTTAAATATCTTCTCAAAAGAAATCATTTCTAACAACACTGAATGTACAAAACAAATTTTGAAGTTAATATGTGAAACACTTGAAAGTACAGGTCAAATGAAACTGATGATAAAATTTTACCTGTGTTTTACCAGACAATTTCTCTGAACTTTGAAATTTACTTTCTCGAGTTCCCATGAGAAAGTGTTTCTATTGTTATTTCAGACAACTGTTTGTATCTTTAGCTTTTAGAAAATGCAAAACGGACTGTAATACACTTAACGTTATTCTGCTACAAGGTTACTAAATGGAGTAGTATAAGAAGGTCCCAAGTGTCCTAGCCAAGCCCCTTTTTCAAAATGGCTGCCAATAAAAGTTCGAGAAATTGTGACGTCATCAAAATTTCACCACTTTGGGCCTGGGGGCTCAAAGTGGTGAAGATGACGCCATCCTCAAAATCACGTCAGCAGGGTGGAATTCGTCAGCGATTTGTCAGCGATTTGTCAGTGGTGAGGTAAGTGAAGTGTGATTGAGGGGGTGTTCAGTGCACTTAGCTCACGCATTCAGTGCGCTTAGCTGTTACCAAAACTTGGTCAAGATGGCAACCCATAGTGTAGGTTGATACTTGGCCAACAGATGCTGTGAGTACACATTATCTGAAATTTACATAGTAATTAAGACAACGAAAAATTGACATTTTTATTCCGTCACTAGTTTATAGTCGAAAACTAGG
>Ga0126338_10002108_pt1 | contig 13470 bp, 5 predicted proteins | sample OrbCmetagenome_2_FD_92529 | JGI IMG/M metagenome (GOLD analysis project Ga0126338, IMG submission 92529) | Coral microbial communities from Petempiche,Puerto Morelos, Mexico - Orbicella C C metagenome | ecosystem: Host-associated > Invertebrates > Cnidaria > Coral | place: Petempiche,Puerto...
AAAAAAATTCTAACTAATTCTGGTTTTGTTCGATTTCGCTGAAATTTTAACACGATAAAGCTGGATTGTTAAGGAATAGATTTACCGTCTATGAGATTTATTAATGTTTCAACAGCTTTTGGTGAGTAAACATCACAGGTTGCGTGACTCAAAATTTGGCCGAGTGGAAGCTTGGGTCTGCTCGCACACAAGTCGACAAAAAAAAAAAACCACAGGTAAACCATGAACCGTGCTCGGCCCATGGCCGTGCGGTTAAAAAAACCCGTGTAAACCAAGAACCGCGCTCAGCCCATGGCTGTGCAGTTAATGAAAATCAGGCCTCTTTGACTGCCTTGAAGGCTGAAAGGAACACTTTTGGTCTTCCTGCATGTATTTGTGCTTGTTTTTGTGTGGCTTACATGAAGTGTATAGCCACATTATGCCATAATCTGATTTATTTATTTATTTGTCTACGAGAGTCAGCACTTGTCACTTGGTCTTGTGTTGTACTGTGCACTAGTCAGAGTCAGCCATTGCGGTTGTAAGCGTGGTCTCTAGTTTCCCCTGCTTTTAGTTTTAAAGGTAAGTCGTTTTTCATTTTGAGCTTGGTCTTGAGTTCTGCATGTTATCATTTCTTTTGCATGTCAAAAATCCAGCTTTGTAATTAAGTACAAATAACGAAACCCGTTTGCAATTGTTTCGCTTTCAGGTGTTCATGCAAGACAACAAAGCGAGACAATGGGAGTAAAGTTCCTCGTGAAAGCTAGGGCAGACTTGGCATGTGTCCAGTGTAGGTTCTACAGGAGCCATTGTATTTTTAAAAGTCTCTATTCATTGCTTTGAAATGTCTCCATCGGTGACCACAAATTCAAAGGCTACCACTTGAGTTTTGAAACAATACAAATCGCAGAGGCCTTCTCAAGACTTTCGGAAACAAAGGAAATATATTTCATCCCTTTACATTTGGATGAATTAGTGGAATTACTTGGTTACAAATGTAAGTCATGGAAGAGGTCATGCAACAATCAGTTGACTGTAAAGCCGAGGATTTATGAAATATATTTTTACCCTTTTGAGTAAGTATGCTTCTTCGCCTCGGTTTGAACATGAACTGGGACCTTTTCTTTTTGTCCAAATTAGATATTCAAAAGTGAAATAAATTACCATATTAGAGGTGATTTGCATTTGTTTACTGTACTTAGAATGCAAGTGAATATATGAAAGATCATATATTTGAACTGCAGAGAAAGATATGAAGACATGACTGAATTTTTTTTCAGGCTTTAATTTCACAACTGCTTAAGTTGTGTATATAACTGCAATGATCAGTCATGTCTTCATCTTTCTCTGCAGTTGAAATATATGGTCTTTCATATATTCACTTGCACTCTTCACCATCTACGGGTATATTACGAACTCACAACATGATCAGCTCCCAGTTGGCTTGATAGCTCAGTTGGTGGTAGAGCACTGCACCGGTATTGCAGAGGTCATGGGTTCGAATCCTGTTCAGGCCTGAATTTTTTTTTTTCAGGCTTTAATTTCACAACTGCTTTAGTTGTGTATATAACTGCAATGATCAGTCATGTCTTCCTCTTCCTTCGCAGCTGAAATAGATGATCTTTCATATATTCACTTGCACTCTTAACCATCTACGGGTATATTACAAACTCAAAACATGATCAGCTCCCAGTTGGCTTGATAGCTCAGTTGGTGGTAGAGCACTGCACCGGTATTGCAGAGGTCATGGGTTTGAATCTCGTTCAGGCCTGTTTTTTTTTTTAGGCTTTAATTTCACAACTGCTTTAGTTGTGTATATAACTGTGATGATCAGTCATGCCTTCATGTACTTAAAAATCATAATCACATATTGTTCGAAAAGTGAGCTTGTTATATTTGGAGATTTAGACAATGATTAATATGACCATACATTTATGTCATGTATGGATTTGTCTTATTTAAATTTGTTAAGCCATATATACAATCAGTTTTATTTAAAACTGGATCATTGCATTATTACAATTTGAGTTTTCCTTGGCTTGTTAGCCGTAATACTAGTATATCATTCAGGAATTATACCATGCTCTACAAATATGGTAAGTTTATGTGTATAATTTAATTATTATAAACAATTATTGGATATGGTTTTTGTGATATCCAGAATAGTCAAGGTCAAGGTAAGTGTTATCAGCCGAAGGCTGAAGCTGATAACACTAACCGAGACCTTGATTATTCCGGATATCGCAAAAACCAAATCTCATAATTTTTTTTGTCATACATTGTTTCAAAGAAAATAATGACAAATGCTTTATCGCACCAAGCACAGTTTATTTTCAACTAGCCATGTTATTACATGAACTTGATATTACTCTTGGAAATTATGCATTGCGGCATTGCACACGCAACCTATGGATTATTTACTAATCTGCTAGCAGATTAGTGAATAATCAGTAGGTTGCGCTGTTTCCCAGAATTAACTGTAAGCTTTTAGCCAATGAGAAGACAGATGGTGACTACAATGTATAATAAAATGATTATTGCACTTATGATTTTTTGAAATGATTATAGTCAGCTCAATGCTACATGCCTTATAGGCTATCCATTGTCTCATATCCAACCTGCACTCATGAAATAACGGTTAATAATTTATTTGCGGGCTTCATAAAAAGAGCTAGGCTTTCTTAGGAATCCACTCAACTTAGAGCTATTGTGGTTATGCTTTGATATGGTGTGAGCTTGTACTTTGTTGTATGAAGCTAAAATATTATTGATTGAATGATTGACTGATTGACTGTTTGATTGATTGATTGATTGAAAAATACCTGCACTCCAGTAACAAATATCTCATCTCATCAGCTAGCACAAAAAATGGCAAATGCTCCTCAATTAACGGATTGCCTATATTTTAAAGGGTTTGCTTTGCAGCAGGAAATAATACAATGAATGAATAATACAATGAATCAGTTAATCTTTTGCTGATTATGCTGGCTTTCACAAATAATGTGCTAAACCCTTAAGAAAAATTCATATTTCTTGTTTTTTTGTTTAAGTTTGGTTTGGAATATATTTATCAAGGCCTATTAATCTTTTTAGTTATAAGCTGAAGCAATAAGTTTCAATTACTCGCAAATTAGCAAATTCACTTACAATACAGCAGCACCTCATTTACCATTTCGTAACTGCTAGTACGATAAAACCAAATGATAGGAAGCCTCACACGAGCACACTTTGTGATTCTCTGTAATAGCACCCTATTCCCTAAAATAACTCATGTTTTCACCTACTATGGATCACTGACCTTTTGTGTTGAAAATCTTAGTAGCTTCTTTCATTTTTTTCATGATAATTCAGTTTTGTCCTAATTACAAGTATAACTTGTAAGCCACACATGTACGCACTGTGGACCTATTTTTTTGAAGTGTTGACATTATTACTTGACGCCATATCCTGATCAAAACAGCTGATGCGATCATGCCATTTCTGCGGATGCAGATGCAGTACAGAGCATCAGCGGTTGACAAAATGGAATTGAGCCTGCCATGATTACATTCATGGAGAATACCACATCATTCAAGATGGTGGACCAAAAATGATGATTTTATTGCAAAAGAAAACTGGAAATTTGTCTCTGTTTTGTCTCTCTCTTGTTTGTGGATTTCCACGAGACACATTTAAATGACTTGTACCTACCAAAGAACCTCAGGTCACTAGACAGCCTACAGACAGACACCCCCACAGCTTGTATGCGTATGACCCTTCAGGCTGCCAGAGCTCTGCTAATATACAGATTTAGCCAAGTCTAAAAATGGGAATCCTGGGCCGGGTTGTTCAAAGCCCAATTACTGTAACCCAGGATAAGCTGGAATTTTGATTTGAGTTTTGTAACTCTGCAGTTAGGTTTTCTGTTTATTGTTTGGCCCTCTGTTTTGAGTTTGAATCATCTCAAAATAAACAAAAAACAGTGAAAAGCATTTGTATTCAAGAAAAATTTATACTTCAGTTAACTTTTAACCCTGGGTCAGCATTAACCAGGTTCCGAACAACGTGGCCCTGTTTACAACAAGTTAAACTCGTCTGACATGAGCCCACAATCCGATCAAAAACCACCACTTGGTCAGCAGTCAACTTACAAAACAATTGTGACCTCAATGAGTTCTAACCTTGAGCCTGTGATATGGTAACATGATACTGGTCAGCAGATACCTTGATATGACAGGTGTCAATTGACCATAACATGGATGTCCAATATCACAGACGGACGCCATAAACCAAGGCTGAATGTCTCTGTCAACCTATAGGAGAATCTTTGTTTACAATATTTGCCACATTACCATAAGTGATACAGTTTCTGATGGAGCTACAAAGAGATTAATACTGAATATTGAAAGGGCACAGCACGATTAACCATCCCAAGGAATTGTATTGAATACTTTTTGTGTGATGAGGGTTTAAAAGCTCAAAATTTCAGAAAGAATGTATGAGCTCATTAGCGCTTTCGCCACACAGAAATTTTGATGTTTTTGAAAGCCAATTTCTCCTCGAATATTACACCCAAAGAGCCAAAAATTTCACCACTTACTAAGTTTCACAACTTCTAGTAAAATCGTGTCTAGCATGATGCCTTCTATGTGTAAAGTCGTATGTTAATGAGGAAAATTGTAAACAATGACGTCAGCAAAGATTCGCCTATTAACTAGAGTATTGGCCACCATCTTGTGCGACTCCGTCCCCATTGTCGTTGTCATGTGTACGGACTCACAAGCAATACCGCTAGCCATGACAACCATCAAAAAATCAATTCAGGGGTTTCCTTTTTAACCGCGCGGCCATGGGCCGAGCGCTGTTCTAGGTTTGCGTGGGGTTTATTATTTTTCGAGTTATTTTTTTGTAAAAGAAATTAATACCTCTTAGTCAGCGCGTCGGGTACGTTATGGATGGGTCAATGGATGAGTGAGTGAGTGAGTGAGTGAGAGAAGTATGTATGTCACGCCAATTAGATTGAATCTACTATAAACAGCCAATCAAATTTCTTGTTGTAAAGGTAAATGGTATGTGAGAAGATCTGATCTCGACACAGTTTAGAACGGCCATATTTAGTCTTCTGTAAAAGAGGAGGAAGTATTCATATATTGGACTTCGACATTTTCTGTGGGTTAGGCTGAGGATTTCAGTTACGAACGAGATGAGCGTTGAGGTTTGAAACAATTTGTGAGTTAGTTTCAAACGCAGCAAGATATTTTTATTTTAAGTTACAAAGGTAACTTGATACTTTTGTTTTTCACAAGGAGTAAATTCAATTAGAGGTCACAAATCGTCGCTTCTAGTTCTTAAGACACGTTTTAGAGGAGAGGAGACTAGATTTTAAACAGTTCTAACGTTTACAAGAGCAAGTGTAGGTGACAATTGTTCTTGTTGCCTGCAAATATAACAAGATATTTTTATTGTTCAGTTACAAAGCCTTAAAAGGGTAATTTGACACTTGTTTTTCACAAGGAAGTACATTCGATTAGAGCTGATGAATCGTCACCTCTCTTTCCCATGAGATGCTTGTTATCTTTAGTTACAAATGGTAACTTAACACTTTTGTTTTTCATATGGGAGTAAATTCAATTAGAGCTGACAAGTTATTAGCTATTGTTCTCAGGATATTAAACAAAGAAAGCTTTCATTTCTGGATGGTTTTTACATCTCTGCAGTAGCAGTTCATTTTTAGTTGATGGACATTTTATGACATTCTTTTCAGTCCGATATTTTTAGACGTGAAAAGTATCAAAAGTGCTCAAAAGTTCTTTGAAGACTGCGCAGCACCAAATTAAAGTGCAATTTAATCAAATCAGACTTCCAATCTGTCAGAGAGGCTTTTTTTCTCTTTCTTTCTACAGTATTTTCGGTGAAGTAGTGTTGTTGTGTTGTGTTGTGTAAAAAGGGTAAACTTACGACTCGTATAAAATACAAAAAGGTCTCTTAACTTGAGTATTTTTGAGCAAAAATTCCTCTTGGGGGTTGGAAGGGCTATGTGATCGGTGAGTGAGGGAGTTATGCATGTGCATGTGCCACACCAATCAGAGTGTGGGTTTTATCAAAGAATGAATTGAAAAAAAAATAAGATGGTATCTACATTAATCGGGAGGCGTGTCAGATTACTGTAGTGTGTTTAGTCAAACATTTTATGGCTTACTATTTAGCTATATTTTTGAGCAAAAATTCCTCTTGGGGGTTGGAAGGGCTATGTGATTGGTGAGTGAGGGAGTTATCTTACCATTACCAATGTAACATTGTATGTACATTGTAAATTCCCAGTTTCTTTCTTGCGGTACATCGCAACCAAAAGAACTTGTCAAATTAACCAAATCATTACTGTAAACAGCTCCATGAATGCTCCTATCTCCGAGACTTCACAAAAAAAATAACTCTTGCACGCCTTGCGTGCCTATGTTTTATTTTTAAGTTTTGTCTGTGACCAGACCCAAACTTCCTCTCAGCCAAATTTTGATTCATGTAACCTGTGATGTTGATTTGCTAAAAGCTGTTGAAACATTGATACATGGACAATGTTATGGATATTGTTTTCTTTATTGTGTGTAAAATATATTTTCTTTTGGTTTTATCGAAGTATTGGATTCGAAGGGAATAATAAATAAGCTAAAAAAAGGTATTACGTCAGCCATGGAATGCACTGACGTTGCAGCTTTCACTTTTGCTATGTGGTAAATAAGGTTTACTTTGCAAGTTTATTCTGCCAGGAGTGACAGTCTTTTCATTTTTTTGTATTTTTAGACGAGAAGTGAATTGTTGTACTGTTTCATTGAAGTGAGTTCAGAGATTGGAAGGAAAATTAAATATTTGCAAGCCAAGCAAAGAAGAAGTCAGAACATGCAAGGATTATGTTATTAGTAGGGAAATAACCATCGTAGTAAAGATAGCCGTGGATAACGTAATTCTTGAATTCTGTGACTTGTGTGACTACTCATAGAAAAATTGATTAAATTTAAATTAAGTGTAAACATGACTTAACAAAGCTGTTGTTAATAGTGTTATTATCGCATTGTTCATGCCCATACATATTCTGAAGAAAGTTCCAGATTAAGACCATTATGTCATCGGAGATTTCACAACGGCTACGACTGATGACCAGTGCAATCGGAGATTTCACAACAGCTACAAGTGATGGTGCAATAAGATGCTTAAAAAATTCGTGTGTAGTCGTTGTCATCAGTTGTGCAACAGATTGATCAGGTGATTTTAGATTTCACAAAGTCTAAGAGTGATGGTGCAATAACACAGTTTGTGTTGATCAAGTGATGTGGTGATTGCAGTAATCAATGAATCATCAAGGACTGCTTTGTAATGTGCACTGCGTTGTGACTGTGGTGCTAAGAAAACAGTTAAATTTTAAGAGCGCAGTTATAAGATCTAAAAGATCTTTTTGTCTTTACCTCTCTGGGTTTGGGGCTTCGATTGGCAGCCCTTTGGGCTGCCAGAGCTCCACTATTAAGTTACTAACATTAAAAATCCTACTTTATCTACTGGAGACTGGAGAGTTCTGTATTGGTTTCTGTTAGTAAATGTGTTAAGTAAACCTTAATGTTTGGTGCTGGAAGTGGCTAAAATACTGTCTCATTACAGCAAACATTTGGGCCAAAATCCAGTTGGTGGAGTGTATGTAATGCCATCACTGAAGTCACTACAAGGTCAGTAGAACTTTCGTTTGGTAGCAAGTCACTTTACAGGAATGCAGTGCAGTACTGTGTCTATACAGAGATTCACTATATGGTTAATGACAAATATCAGTGTTGAAGTTTCACAGCACATACATATAATAGCCCAATCATAATTCTTGGGCAAACCTTGACTGCACCTTCACATGGGAAGTGCATTACAAGCCTGCAGATAATTTTTGTCTATAAGCAGGTCATTTGTCAGGCCAAGGACAGGTTTTGACCTTACAAAAAGCCAGTCTGGTCGAACAAATTCTTTTTGTCATTACAAACTAAAAATGAGAGACCTTTGAGACATTTTGGTATTTCATTGTAGACCCTTCACCAAAGTGTTGGTTGCAAATTCAAATGACTTAAAAGTGAAGTCAACTGAGTGTAAAATCAATTTGGCTTCACTCACTTGATCACACAGGTATTCCGTATTTTGCCCTGTATCCAGTTTTCCAGGTGGACAGCTTGTCAGTCTAAACACTCACTCACAATAACATTCAGAGACTTGAAAATTGGCTGAAATGAATTCTTTGACTTTTTCTGAAGGCAACTTAACCTCGAAAATTTTTGGGGTCAATTAAATAAATAAATTTGCATAGTTAGATGAAATTCAAATTGGAAGTGGTCATGACTACAAAGCATTACTAATTTGTACATTCACACTTTTCACAAAAACATGTCTGTGGCACAGAAACTAATTCAAAATATATTGAACCACAGCTGCAAAAAAAAAAAACTATAAAGAGCCATAAAACTGATTTTTGATCATATGGCATGGACTGGGGATACATTTGGTTTCATTTTAGAGGTTTTAAAGTTTTTGAAAGCGATTGCATTCAGATAAACGAAATGTAGTCGGGTCAAATTACAACTGAAAATTAATTCCACAACACTTGCAGATAACAAACAATGAGTAACAACATATAAGACCTCAGATTTAAGTAATTTTTCATACGAACGTAATTCAGACTAAATGGGGCTTCACAAGACACCACCACAAAATGCGTAAATTAACACATAGCCTGAATAGTGGTGCTGATGTGGCGTGTTTACAATTAGATGTGACATTTGAGACAACGCATTGGGCGTGATAAAATTATTTCTCAGAAATGGAATAAAAACGAAACTGATAACAAAGCTTTTTTGCATAGTATTGTGTGGCGCAGTATAATAAAATCGCTTGTTCCATATTCGGCCACAAATTTCCAATTAAATTATTTTTCGTTTAGCAGAAATGCCTGTTCAGAGTGTATGATCAGGCTAAGCCTTTACCTGTCAAAACCTCAAATTCACCAGATAATTCTCCGATGACCGACTGTTATTTGCAGGCTTGGCATTATCTGTCATCTCTCTATTGTGGCTCATTTCCCCTCCAATGTATGTTTACAGAACTTTGTGTTGTCCAGTTCTGTTTTAAATCATAACAATGTTATCGGTGATACACAAATCAGATTCCACTTCACAATCATATTGTCTCCTACATAGTTGTCTATTTTTTTTATGTAAACATGATCATAGACTCAATTAGTGTCTGTTCACTCCCATTAACATTGTTAGTTTTACTTATTGCGCTGAAGTCTTTAGCTACCTTGACTGGGGAATAGTGAGAAAGTGGTAATATATTAAATGATATTGTTTACATGTATTTTTTGTGTAGTCTGGCATGGGATAATATTTGTGAGAGTAGGACCTTACAGACATGGCATCTTCCGATTTGTTGTTATACTTGAAGATGAGTGAGTAGACTTGATAATTTGTGTTACTGACATGAATTTCATTATTAGATTGATCTGAACTTCAGAGAATCGGGATATAATTTTTAATAAATTATGTACCAATATACATGTTTCTCTGTATTTATATGGAGAGGAAGATGTATATTTGAGTCAGTTATTCAGGCTAAATGGAAATAAAACACTAGAATTACAGTACCACAGTGGAACCTTTCCTTACGGACACTTCTCTAAATATGGGCAGTTCTTTGCTTCTGGCAAGAAGGCCATACACTGTACACTATACCTTCTCTATTTAAAGAAATGTCTATAATGCAGACCCTTTATAATATGGATACCTTTTATTAGGGAAAACCATAGACAGTACGATATCATTTATTTTCTGTTTGTGGGTTCAGATGAAATGATCATCAGATACGGAATCTACATACACGTACAATAAAAGTAGTCAATATAAGTATCGATTATATGGCTGTCTCACAAAGACTGGGAACTACCGAATTCACCAATTTGATTGGCTGAAATTGATATTGAAAACAGTTTGGATTTTCCCATCTTGATCGGCATCTAGACTGGATATATTTTGTGATGAAGAAGTTGCAAACTAAAATGCAAAAACATCGATTATTTTCTTCTAACAATATTTATTTCTGGAAGTGTCAAAAAGTCTGATGAGAAAAAAAGTAAAGAGGACAAGCAAACTTTGGCAGAATTATATTCAAATTCAGCTCATCTCTGTTTGCAAGCTAGATGTCAGTTAGTACAAACCAGTTACTTTAAACAAATTACATGTACATTGTTCTTGTTTGCTATAAATTATAATAAACATCTTATTAACCGAGCTTAGTCGGTCTGTATGGGAGAATCGTGATCTCGGTCATGTGCACAGACCTCACTGCAATGGTCAAGATTCTCCCATACAGACCGACTAAGTTTGGTTAATAAGAGGTAAGCACTGTGAAGCAATTTTTAAAAGTAGTGCAAACAAACAATTTTGAACACCTTTTAGTTATTGTCATTGTGCCACTCACTAATGTCATAAGAGTTATATTTTCCTAAGTGTTCCAAGATCCCTGACTACTCTTTTTTAATTTCTACAGAAAAGGTTCACCGTCTAAAAGCGAACATATTATATATCATTTTAAAATTAATTATTTTCAGTTTTCCTCAAAGCCGACCTCTTTTGAAATTTACTACAGCAGTCTTCCATCCTCAAGTCCATCCAGCTAATGGGTAAGCATGGTTTTACAGTTAGTTTATCTCAACGTGCTTATTGACTGAATTTTTGCAAAAAAAGAGCTGTCAATTAACTCCTTCCTCTCCTGTCTGATTTGCCTTGAAAGAGATCTTGTCTGTTGTAAAGCAGCACATAATGATTTTGCTCTTGAAAATATACCCAGCCCGTTTTACGAAGCTCGATGAGGCGTAGAAATTTTCGTAGAGCTCTACGACTCTATGGTAGTATTTTGAATGTTTAAGCTCTGTTTCTCTCGGATATGCGTACAGCATAGAGTTTTAGAGGCGTATAGTTATTGTAGCAAATGTTATATCGCTTAGGGAATGTTGAGTGTTATTATGGATTGCAGTGTTTTAATAAATGAGATTTTACTGTCACGCCAGTAAAATATAGTTAATGGAGCGTGATGTACGTTCTGAATGAGCCGTTCATGGCGGCATCACTTTCTATAGAGCTTAATTGAGCAGTTATATTCCAAAGGTCAACAAACTGTAAGCCTTATTGTAGCTGAACCTAAAACATTGTAGCTTTGTTATCTTCTGAACGTTATAACATACCATAGCATTGGTGCAAAGCATTAAAGCACTATTCATGTCTAAGATGTTACACATGTTAGGGTAAGCTGTTCGGTAGTACAGCCTTTTCTACTGGCTTCCAAGCAGACGAACGTCTCCATATAAAAGCTCGGAAAACTGTTCAGAGTCCATTCTGAGTTCGTCTAAGCAACGTAGCTATTACTTATTGTAAATCTATTGTTTAATTTTCCCTCCCTCCCTCCCTTTGGAGACGAGGTTGGTCATGTATTCCTGCATAATGAACAAAGGGTCACTCCTGTGTGGTGCGGTTAAGTCTGCGCAGCGACTTCCCCCAAGCTTGTTGTTTTTTCATGGCCTTTGAACATCGCTTGCTAACCAATACTCTTGTCCGATCTAGCATGTGCTGTCTGTCATTCAGCTCGTAGTGCTGGGGAGATAAGTGAGGTTGTTTTGTTACGCTATCGCCAGAAGTCGCATGGGCTAACCAAATGTAAGGCAGTGTTCCCCCATTAATGCCATCACGAGCTGTTTGTATTCGAGTAATAGCTCTGGTTCAATCGCAAGTCGCCATGGTTAACTTACTTTCGCTAGGAACAACGACATTAATAATTTTCAATTACAATTCTGTATTGAGTTTACCCTGACTACACTCTACGCTCTATGCTACTCTCCATTTTCCACCATCTACGCTCTATACTCTACGTATTTACGAGTTTATCAGTTCAAGAATTTTTGACTACTCTCTACACTAGCTTAGAGGTTTAAAAAACCAGTAGAGTGATAAAAAATATTAGGCTGCGAGTGTGAGTTTCTCAATCATCTGTGATGCTGTAATTTTTGTAATTGTAATTTATTGGCTTTCTTTATTATCTCATATATTACACTCGCTTTCAGTGTTATGTGCATAGGCAACATCTTTTGACTATCTCTTGACATTCCATCTTTCAACACACTATGTAGACGGCTGAAATACCGTTTACCTGTGAAACTAGCAATTTTTCTGGTTATTAGTGGAACAAATGACAAGTATATGATAATTACTGACCTCAAATGAATGAAAAAGATTGTGGACTCCTGATGTATGGGATAATTCAAATTGTTACGATATACGCCGCTTCCGATGGATTTGATTGACACTTAAATGATTGTGAGATACCGATATATCTAGGGTCTTGTGATTAGAGTAAAATGCATTTAAACCTACACTCGGAAGTGTGTGCGTCCCTCTCTTTACACAAATGATGGTTACATCTTTCGAATATAAACTGAGCAGTAGCGGCCCAATTTCACTGGAAGTCACTATTGAGAGCCGATCAACTACACTAAAATCATTTGAAGTATCCCGTGCATCGGGAGTCCACAATCTTTTTCATTCATTTGAGGTCAGTAATTATCATATACTTGTCATTTGTTCTGCTAATAACCGGAAAAATTGCCAGTTTCACAGGTAAACGGTCTTTCAGCCGTTTACATAGCACGTCGAAAGATGGAACGTCGAGAGATGGTCGAAAGATGTCGCCTATGCACGTAACACTGAAAGTGGGTGTAAAGTGTTAGTAAGGTTTACAGTATTTCAATAATCTTTTTAATGTACAATTCTGTATTGAGTTTACCCTCTACACCCTGTGCTCTATGCTATATATTCTGCCATCTACGTTCTACTCTCTATATTCTACCAGCTACTCTCTTCAATCTACGCTTTATGATCTACCATCTACCCTCTAAGCCCATCTAGGCTCCACGTTCTACCAGCTACTCTCTTTGATCTACACTCTGCGCTCTACAATCTACCAACTACCTTTTAAGCCCATCTACGCTCTACTCTCCACGTTCCACCGGCTACTCTCTTTGATGTACGCTCTACAATCTTACCATCTACTATCTACCCTCTAAGCCCATCTACGCTCTACTCTCTACATTCTACCAGCTTCTCTCTTCGATCTACACTCTACAATCTACCCTCTAAGCCCATCTACTTGACAGGTTATTGGAATTTTTTTTTTAATTTTTGAGTTATTCTTTTGTAAAAAAATACCTCTTAGTGGCTGATGAAATTAATTGGTGGTTTCAGTAAGTGCTGCAGAGTCTGCAGCAATAAAAATGAAGTTTCTATTTGTTGAGTTCTTTTAGTCAGCATGTCTGGGGTATATTAGGGACGGGTCAATGGATGAGTGAGTGAGTGAGTGAGAGATGTATGTATGTCACACCAATCAGATTGGATCTACTATAAACAGCCAATCAAATTTCTTGTTGTAAAGGTAAATGGTATGTGAGAA
>Ga0126338_10002109_pt1 | contig 13470 bp, 4 predicted proteins | sample OrbCmetagenome_2_FD_92529 | JGI IMG/M metagenome (GOLD analysis project Ga0126338, IMG submission 92529) | Coral microbial communities from Petempiche,Puerto Morelos, Mexico - Orbicella C C metagenome | ecosystem: Host-associated > Invertebrates > Cnidaria > Coral | place: Petempiche,Puerto...
ATATGTTGTTAAAAATATTTTAATAAAAAAAAAAAAAAATTTTTTACACCCACAAAAAAAAAAAAGTTTTTTTTTTTTTTTGAAATACTCCTAAAAAGGGAGGTAGGAAGGGGGGGGGGGGGGGGGGGGGGGGGGGAGTAAATTGACATTTCACGGGAAAAAATTGGTCCTTTACATACATAAACTTTATTTGAGTGTCGGAGTATTTAGCTAAAGATAGCTAATTGGGGACACTAACATACATACAAATATAAAATAAATATATACTTTCACAATTTGGCGGTGAATAAGCATTTTTTGACAAGAACTTACATAACTTGTGATATTTGTTAAGTTATGCCCAAAGCACAGCCTTGTTAGATGTCTCTATCATCTGTCTGCTTCTTGTTATGCATGCAACTAAAAGAAAACTGAGTTCCTTGTTTTGCACGTTACCAAGGGCACTACTCTCCTCCGCCACTAAATCGTCTGATTCAGTGTCGGAGGAGTCTTCATCAAATTCAGAAAGCTGATCCCTATGTGCTGTACTAGAGAATGGAAAATGGTATTTAACCTTTTGAATTAAAACATTCTTATTAGCTTCTGTTTTAAAGAAACTGATTAAAATGATTACATTTGGTAAAGGATGCAGATCATGTCAACCTTGGTCTGTTCTGCCATCAAATCTGCACAAAGGTTATGGTCAAGCGATATTGTTTATTACTATACATCTGAAATAATAGAAGACACAACCAAAATCACAGTTCACAAGGAATTAAATACTTCTTTCTCTTTTCACAGAGAATTAGATGTTTTCTTGGAAAATCACAGTTCATGGCTGATAATGAAATCACAAAATTTCTTGAGAAAAAAACAAGCCATTTCACATTTCACAGGAAAAAAATTAGGCCATTCACGAATCACAAAATACCCTTTACCACCCTCCTCATAGCTTCACTGCACATAAGATGCCTAAGGGAATCTGCTGGTAACCAGTGTCCTTGAGTGACTAAAATAAAGTAGTTGGTGACTGTCTAAAGCCTTAGGCATATCCTTTGGAGTTAAACGTTGGGATAAAAATTTTAAAAAAGAAATGATGAATTCTGAATTGACTGGTACTCGCAGGAAGACAGTAAAGGGCGTCTAAAAAAGTTTCAGGTGCGACCTGATTAAAGACATATCAAAATTTTACATGTCACATGATCCAACGTTTTTCAATAGTGTCGCGCACAGTTTCTGAAAATAGACGTCATGACCAGAGACCCCCCACATGACTCCGACAAGAATTACAGTCTGGTAGAAGGTTTTGTATGGGCATGTTGTATTCTAGACCAGAAAATCAGGCCAAAAAAGGAAGGATTGGTGGGCTAGGTTCTTGCTTAGCTTAAATAATGTTAAAAAGCAAACACTGCTGCTGTGGGTAATGTAAAACGGATTAAACAAATAATAATAATAATAATAATAATAACGAATCTTTAGACAGGATTAACCCATCAGTACTCTAAAGTACTGTTATCAAAGGAGTCCTGTAAGATTTACAAATTTAAAAATTTAAAAAAGGTAAAAAGTTAAAAAGGCAAAACTAGTACATTGGGAAACATATAAACATATAAACATATAAACTCACGATTAAAAAATTAATTCAAGATGTCCAAAAAAGAGCTAAATGTCACAAGTTGCACAATGATCTTATAAAGCTGCAATGACAGTTGGATAGATCTGAAAACCACCAGGAATTGGATGTCAAGAACTTTTGGCATGGCAGTTGCAACTAGCCAATCAGAACACTTCACAAGGAAACGTATTACAAAGAATCGGAACAAACTTATCCATTGTTTATCGTGGTCTTGAAGAAAAGACTTATCAGCTGACTTATTGCCAGAAATTTCCAAATTTGACAACCTGAGCAGTCCGCTCAAACAAATGCAATAGAACAGGAGGATATAATTATTACCCCTGAGACAATTCCAAATGCATGGCAGTATTAGGTGTGCTGTGCAATTCAGAGGACCTAGATTTTAATAGAGCCATTTATCCGACCACATTAAACAAATCTGTGACTGTTAGCAGGCCTCAGCTGCATATATTTCATAGATATGTATGGTGCGATATGTGTAACATGAATAGCACAGGCTGAAACTGTTTTTTTTTTCATATGCCAAGACAGAGTGAGCCAGTTTTATCATGGCAAGGCAATGAATCAGGTCGAATCTATGGTTATTTCTTTGCTGGCTTGCTGGGTTTCTTGTGAGTAATACACCTGAATGTTGAGTACAATCCTATGATAATAATTTTTCTATTAAGATCTAATAAGGATGTAAGGACACATAAAAAGCCTTTGTATTAATCATCATACTTTGCCACCCTCTTTCAATCTCTGTATTATTATTATTATTATTATTGTTATTATTGTTATTATTCCAAGGCACATGTTAAGAGTTTTCTCTAATATTTTCAGCTAGAGAGGCCATCAACATACAAAATTACTCACTGAGTATTGCGCTGAAGTGCTCGTGAGCGCCGTTGTTCCATACAGTGTAGGTCACTTTCAAAGAAGTAGCACATGAAATGGTTTGTTTGTCTGAGTCTGATTCACCAGGGGTTAAATTTCCATGATGCCATTTGTGTGCGACACTATTGTTGCTGTGCAAAGATGATCAAGTTAGGAGTTTTAAGAGCGTAAATCCGAAAATATCGAGAATTGGCCGACAGAAGCGAAATACCGAATTTTTTCTTATTTGACCAAAAGACCCCATTTGGTTAACTGTTTTCGGAAATGACATCAGAAGGTTCGATTTCCTGTTCTTTTCTTCAAAATTTGCAAAACGTGAAAATTCGGCCACAGGGCCTTCAGCGGTGGCCACGAGACTTGAAATTTGGCACATGTTCAACATACTCGTATGGACGTACCAGACGTTGGCTTAACATGTCCTTTGTACAGTTTGTGGGGCATCTCTTAAACTTTACTCAGGACTAAATTTTGTTTAAAAATGTTTTTGTTTTACAAAATAGTTAATCTTCGGAAGCTAAGCCATTTACGAACCTAAAGCGATAAGGCTAATATTAGCAAACTTTGAACTTGTCAAATGCTGTCTGTTATATTACAGTCAAGTAAATAAATATACCCAAATGAGAGCAGGTTCTTTATTCTACTCGCCTGGAAAAAATTACAGGTGGCCCGTAAAAACTGTTCCGTTGAGAGAATTTTCCGTGAGGTCACTTTGATGCATATCTCACTTAATTATTCAATTTTTAATCATTGCACAATTGTTATTATTTCTGACTATTTTATATTTTATGCATTCCCACTAAATCTTTGAAGGTAAAGAATTGACATAAATCCAAGATAAGAAGTTCAAACAAGTTTTTACAACTCAGCTTATCAATAGACCAATCTGTTTGTTTTTTCAATAGCACTAGTACTTTATCATGAGTCACGCAAACTTTTTCACACGGTAGCGAACTTGACTATGGCTTCGATAGATCCTTTTTGACATGGATCTTATGCATTCTAACTAATACTTTTGTTATAACGAGTACAGATAGCCACTCAAGCAATGGAGATACAAAATTCGTGAAACGTGAAAGGGATATCTTTAAACACAGACAACAACTATAATTAAATTAAACTAGGTACGTCGCGTTAAACTTTACAGTATCACTACCACTAGTAAACACTTGCCTGCTTTGCTGTACTATTTTCATATGCAAAATTTCCATTCACGAGAAGGTTTGAGATATGGTATATTCCAGAATCGGTGTATATTAGGAAGACATTATTTATGTTTCTCACTTTATGATTAAACATTTCACTCGAGCTTTGGAATAAACTCAGTAGACATTATTAAATTAAATGGAAATCCTATAAATAACTTTTACCTGAACCACTCATGCTCAGTAGCTAGTTATATTGATCCGTATCTCGGGCAAATTAATTGCTGATTACATTGTTATGTAACACAATTTAGGGGTGTGATTGAGGAACAAGTATTTTCACTGGCCTGAAAATCATATCTTCATCAAGGTAAACTTTATGAAAAAAGTAGCAATGCGATGAAGATCCAAACTGACTAGTGTATTGAGAATTCCAAAGCTAGGAATGAATCTGTTAATGAACGTTTTCAAGGATTTCCGTTTAATTTAACAATGTCTACTGAGTTTATTCCAAAGCTCGAGTGAAATATTTAATCATAAAGTAAGAAACATAAATAACGTCTTCCTAATATACACCGATTCTGGAATATACCATATCTCAAACCTTCTCATGAATGGAAATTTTGCATATGAAAATAGTACAGCAAAGCAGGCAAGTGTTTACTAGTGGTAGTGATACTGTAAAGTTTAACGCGATGTACCTAGTTTAATTTAATTATAGTTGTTGTCTGTGTTTAAAGATATCCCTTTCACGTTTCACGAATTTTGTATCTCCATTGCTTGAGTGGCTATCTGTACTTGTTACAACAAAAGTATTAGTTAGAATGCATAAGATCCATGTCAAAAAGGATCTATCAAAGCCATAGTCAGGTTCGCTACCATGTGAAAAACTTTGCGTGACTCAAACAGATTGGTCTATTGATAAGCTGAGTTGTAAAAACTTGTTTGAACTTCTTATCTTGGATTTATTTCAATTCTTTACCTTCAAAGATTTAGTGGGAATGCATGAAATAAAAAAATAGTCGGAAATAATAACAATTGTGCAATGATTAAAAAATGAGTAATTAAGTGAGATATGCGTCAAAGTGAGCTCACGGAAAATTCTCTCAACGGAACAGTTTTCACGGGCCACCTGTAATTTTTTCCAGGCAGGTAGAATAAAGAACCTGCTCTCATTTGGTTATGTTTATTTAGTTGACTGTAATATAACAGACAGCATTTGACAAGTTCAAAGTTTGCTAATATTAGCCTTATCACTTTAGGTTTGTAAATGGTTCAGTTTCCGAAGATTAACTATTATGCAAAATAAAAACATTTTTAAACAAAATTTAGTCCCGAGTAAAGTTTAAGAGATGCCCCACAAACTGTGTAAAGGACATGTTAAGACAACGTTTGGTACGTCCATACGAGTATGTTAAACATGTGCCAAATTTCAAGTCTCATGGCCACCGCTGAAGGCCCTGTGGCCGAATTTTCACGTTTTGCAAATTTTGAGGAAAAGAAAAGGAAATCGAACCTTCTGATGTCATTTCCGAAAACAGTTAACCAAATGGGCTCTTTTGGTCAAATAAGAAAAAACTCGATATTTTGCTTCTGTCGGCCGATTCTCGATATTTTCGGATTTACGCTCTTAAAGTATTGGGTGAAAGGAAACAAATTCTTAAATCCATTTCTTGAACAGATATTTTTCATTTGTGTGAAATTCAATGGTACAAAATGCTATTTTGTTCTAAGTCAATGATTATTTACTGCATGAGACCTTTAGTTTTTAATGCTGTGTTGAAATAGGGGAAAAAGGCAGATAATGTTTATTTAGTGTGATTTTTTTGTGAAAATTTCCACTTTTACAAGTCTTTCAGTACTGGTAAATTCTAAACATTTTAACTATTAAAACCTACAAAAGAGTACACAAACAGCTTGTGTGGCTCTCCTGTACTTTAGTAAATTTATTTAGCCACATAGCTAACTTTCAGATACTCAACATAGAAAAAAAATTCTGCCTTGGCTGTACATACTGACAACTGAACACATGTATAAACAATGGAATTGTTTACATCAGCATTTTATCTGTGAAAGCTGTTTGACTGTTTGTTTTGACAATCTGATCCTAACATGGTAGAATAGAATTTCAAGAATAGCACTGTCTTTATAGTGCAGACTGGCAGATTTCTTATATTGTGTCTGCTAAAGATTGAAATTTGAACTCCATGATAGGATGTCAATCTGGGTGCCCTGAAGGAGTGGCATGAATTAAGGATGCATTGTTTGATCTTAAGTTAGATTCACCAACTAGTCAAAACTAAGAAAATGCTAATGACAACTCAGTGCTAAGTTCCGACTGTGACCAAAATGAAACTATTTTCACACCACACCACATTTCAGTTACTATTGTAAATTTGTTATTTTGGAGAGGCTGTTTGATGCCAATACATCTTGGGTCAATTCTGAATTTTTTTTTAAGGTATTATGAAATAAGTTATGGAGGCCATCTTATTTCGTCTATTAAAACAATTTCGTGACAAAATTCTCTTGTAAGTTCTGCAAATGTAAGTCTTTAGACGAGTGTGAAAAGTAATGAACATGCTTGAGTATAGTTCGCAGTTGCATGTGACTGTGAATGATCTTAAAACGTGATTATTTCCAACCAAAGCACAGAGTTACCAGACCACAGATAAGTTTCATTTAGAAATTATAACCTCGATTGTTTGCTCCACATTGTCATAGTGAACGGAAGCAAGCTAAAATCTGAAAACAAAAAATGTGTGTTTGTGGTGTAGTGTGGGTTTAAAAAATTATTGGAAAATTCCAGATGTTGAATTTCACCCTCTGTATTCTTGACCACTGTTGGTAGAATCAACTTGATGTCTGGGCCAAGGTGTGTTTCACAAAGGTAAAGTAAACTGTTGAAGTTCAATAGTTGAATTGGGCAGGATAAGATTACTGTTGATGAACTGAGCCAGTTATTGTGGAATTATGTTACAACACATCACATAATCATTTCCTTTATAAGATCTTTTAATTCTGTGAAAATCGGATCTTTAGAAGTCATCCTGTTCTTACCACGCCTGGTGGGAGGTATAGAAAGGGGAAAAAAAGATTAATATAATTGCCAGAAGACAAGAAAGGAAAACATTTTTTTTTTAAAGTTTTTAAGTTTACCGCATTCCATCCTTTGTCAAACTTTGGTCAGCACTTGTAGGATTTACAATCATCACCCCCCCCGCCCCCCCCCCATACATCATTCCTGAATTCTGTTGGCTCAGTCAGTCAATACACAGTGCAAAACTACATTGTTTCAATATAAATTTAATTTCAGTTTGGACTTTTCATATTTTGTTTCAGTGTGTTCCATTTGTGCCAAGTGTGCTTTATGTGAACAGTCTTGCATTCACTTGGTCAGGGTGAATATTTTCAACTTTGGAATTCCAATAGAAACCAGTGTATATTTATACAAAAGGAATTGCCATTTGAAATATTGGCATGATTTCTGTGCAGGAAATTGGCTTATATGCTTGAGTGGTTGATGACAAGTATTTTTCTCTCTCTCCTCTCAAAATAATATTTTATTCTGCCCGGTTTTACCACGTAGTGGTGATGCACTGAAACGAGAAATTCATGTTTTTCAAATCTTGAAATGACCAGTCCCTAAAGTATGAAGCAATACAAGGTTATGGTTAATAAATACAGGAAGAAGATTGGAACTGTCACTGAAAACGCTTAGATATTTCATTCCAGCTGCTTGCGAGAAATATCCACCACCGCAATAATATATATTGAATCGGAATTCTTTGCGATCTTTCAGTAAGACACATTTTCAAACGAATTGCTTTCAAAGTACGTTCTTCAGCGTGATTTAGCGCGTTTTACAGTGGAAATCGTGGGTTTGTTTACATCCGTGGACGTGACCAAGGTATCGTTCGATTTCGCTGAGTGATGATGACGTCATCATTATTCTGCAAAGCTCACGCTGATTGGTCAGGGGAAGGGAATTGGGGCACACTACCGTCACCTCTCTGCAGCAGCTATATTTGGTTGTTGACGTAAATATAATAAAGAATACTCCGGATTCAGCAACTTTCCCTACCTCTTCCGCACGTGCTTTTTGTACACTAGGCGTGTGGAAAAGACTTGTTTTCTTCGGCTAAAGCAGCTGTAAATATTCGGAGGAAACAGCCCTTCGATCGAGCAAAACATCTCGCCATTTTTAGAGTGTTTTGGTTCTGTAACCGTGACAATTGCCTGTAGTAGGAGGAGTCCAATGGCCAAGGTGAGCGTTTTGATTGGCTGGGCGAATTCTTGTTTGACAAACCTGGTCTCGTGATGCTGATTTCACCCGTGGCCGGAATGAAAACAATAACAAAGAAGAAAATTTGCTTCGAGTGAAGAGCAGAATCTCGCCTGTTTTCTCTGTGAAGCGTACTGTATAACTATAAAAACCATAGAGGTACATGCAGCAAGGAATAGAGTACACTCCAGTAAGTTTTTTTCGCGAGAGAACTTTTGTGGCACTCGCGTTTGCTCAAACCTGGCGTCTTTTCTCTCGATCTGTTCCTTTTCTCCGAGGATTTATTTGTAAAGTTACATAACGATTTCTAAACTCTTCCATTATTTTGCAGCTCCCATTGGACGTGGAGAGTTCATTTGAAGATAGTTTTGGTGTGTTTTCTCCATTCGAAGATGACGATTTCGAAGGTAGAAGGACTGCCTTCGTGGGAGAGTCGAGTGGAGGTGGAGGAGGAGGAAATGGCTGGGACAGCTACCAAGCACTACCTAGTTCTCCGTTCGGCGGAGTCGGGGGAGACTTCGATATGGAGCTGGAGTTTTTTAAAAGTGATGTGATCGAGGACTGTAAAGTGGCTGGGCCTACTTTGGCCGAACTAAATGATCATCGCTCTCTGTCGCCTCTGATAAATCCTGAAATGGAGCGCCTTCATCGAATAGCCACTCGAGCGGAGGGCGACTGTTCCCCTTCGTGGGATTGCTCATCAACTCGGAAGCCGCAGCCCTACATCTCTTTAGAGCTCACATCGGATAAGACTGAAAGACGGGTTGTTCAATTAAAACAAGAGCCTGTTTCATCAAATAGCGAATATAACGAGAGATCCGAGCAACCTGCCTCTGTTTTAAAAGAAACGGAGAAGAAACTTCCCAGCAAACCTACATGGACTATGACCCGAAACACTTCTTCTTTGCATTGCAAAAAAGAGTCCGAGAAAACAGTTGCCACGGACGATGAGAAAACTTCGAGAATGGTCGTTTTACCAGAAAGAAATTTAGGCAATGATCGCATTAACCAAATGCCAAAGTTAGTTTCAGCGGAAATGAAAACTCGATTATATACGGCAGGTCCGGCACAGCGCGAGGATGGGAATGCGAAGGTTGAAGCAGAGCGGGAACCGATCGAAGCCGATCCGAGTAGCCCAGCTGCGGACGATGAATCCGCGGACGAAGACATGGACAGTGACGATGAGTTTGATGTGGAGAGCCATTTGCACAGTGCTGGTTTAGCTAGAAATCGAAAGGGGAGAAGAGGTGAACAAGATGACCTTTCGCCGAATCCAAGGAAGTTGCTAGAAATCAGTCGAGAGCTTGATCGTCTAAACAAAGTTATCGGAGACTTAAAACCGATTCATCAGCTGCCACAGAACGCCCGGAACAAGTCAAGAAAGGAGAAAAACAAGCTAGCCTCAAGGTAAACTATTTGTAAAGTTATCTCAATGTAGAAAAATGTTCTCGGAGTCGCTCGACCTTCAGATTTTTCCGCTCAGTTTGTTATTTTGTAATGTACATTGTGCATGTATCGAAACTCACCGAGATTCTTTTCGACCAACTTTAGAAGCTTTCAAAACAACTCGATTTTGCCATGTTTATCGCTTCATGATCCATTTTTGTTTTTGATTGCAAAATTACCAGGATATTTTTGTAATTAAGACAGATGTTAAGAGGAAAGGTTTCGACTTCCAGGTTTAACTGCGGAAGTAGAATGCTAAGGAATGTTTTTTATGTGGTTGTCGTTGTTGTTGTGTACCATGTACCAGGACATTAAAAAAATTCTGCGCTTTTTTGTGAACGCCCTCAGTGAACTTCGATCTGTTACCGATACTTTGTAAGGTTTGTGATAGTTCCCTGCTGTTTCAGAGGTTCCAAAAGTTTGATAATTTTGTACATGTATACGAACAAAGAGTCTAGCACTTGATACATCCATCATTGGGACGTTTTGAAAGGGTCGTTGGAGGAATAAAATGAATTCATACATACACTCGTGTAAATTTTAAACACTTTCTTTCTTTATTACATGTACTTCTGCTTAATGCTTAATGCACATTGCTCTGCACATACGAAAATAACATTTATTAGGATAGATTTTCGACTGTACCTTGGTCAACCCTAGCCTTAAGAGCAATTGTTTCGTTGGTTACATATATATTGCAGTAACGTAAACTCTAAAGGGTGCATGGGGCATATTTTATAATAATCTCACCTGAAAATGCACCTTTGCTCTGTTTTGTTGTGATTTCTTTTTCTTTTTAATTGGTACATATGTGTTGTTCCATACTCCCCATGGAAGGGTTTTTTTGTCTGACCCCCCATCCCCTCCTGGAAATTCCAGTTAAAATATTTTGGCTCTCGAAACCCCCCACCCCTTGGAATCTCTGTTAACCTTCCTTGGATATGGATATTTTTTGGAACTGTTCAGTTCTTTTGAGAATATTTCATCCAACAAGGACATGTAGAATGTAACATTTGCAAAAGGCAAAATGGAGCTGAAACTCAGGTTGAAAAGTAAGATAGTTCATTTTGGCATGTGATGTAGTTGTTTGTTGTGGATAAAAATGCTGTCAAAAAATCTTTGAATTGTTGGAAAAAGAAATCACTGTTTAAACTTGCTCAACTTGAAACTCCTGTAATTGCCACAAGAAAATTATATTGTAATCTTTGCAGAGGAAATGCCAGTCACATGACAACTTGGTTGTAAGGAGGTCCTCCAAGAAAAAAATTTGCTAAAACATATTCAAATTCAAAAGGTTCAGATAAATGCATGTTGTTTAATCTTTTGAAATGTGAAATATTACTTGCAACAAATCAAGAATCTAACAGGACTAGTTAACTATCCATGTCACAGCTTAAGGGTGGCTGGATATTAGTGGTTGTTTTTTGAAACACAGACAATGGTATATTGTTTGTGTTTGACTTTAAAATGTTTATGGCAGACAGAAGAGAACATTGTAGTAAATGTCTAGAGTATTTTCTCATGCTAAAAATAATAACATGATAACATGCATAATAACATCATTACCACACAACATGTACCATCCAAAGGTAATGCTGGAATATCTATATTCTGTGTATTTCAAAATTTTAATTGAGTACATCAAGAAAATCATCCCTTTTTTTAATGCGAGCCTACATGTAGATGGGAAAATAAACTCACTCGTGGCCTAAAATTCCATCAGTGCACATCCTGCAAGGATGTTGGATAAACAGTTTTCATTGTTGTTAATCCTTGTGGTATCAGATAACCGACAATGTTTATACATGGTGGCCAATCAGTTAAATGTTTAGAAGACTACTAACAGTAGTTCTCAGTAACAAATTGAGGATACAGTAGTCCTATTGAGGGACAGGCTTAGAAAACTTAATACAAAACAAATGATACTAAAAAAAAAAAATGTTTGGCACTGTTGTTGTCAGTGATGCATCGTGCAATGTAAATTCTTTTTGAGTGTTATCCCTTTGGCTGGTAAGGAAGATAAGCCACACACCGTGTTGTGTCTCCAACTGAGCTATGAGGTCAGATGTGAGCAATATTTAACTGTTATAGTCAGGGGTGCAATACAGCTGTATATTATTTCACAATCAGTAAAGATATATGACTTAACATCCCTTGTGTTTTACCTAGCCCTACAATGTAGCTTACCCAGTGAGAAGGGTAACATGAGATGTTTCTAGTTTGCATCCATTGTTATAAAGCTGATTAATACTAATCTGTGATTATAAGTTTAATAAAGGTTAGCTGGAAGTGACAACTTAAGTAATGCTATTTTGAGAGGACAGGAAAGTTTTTTGAGAAATGTTCTAAAAAAAAAGTGCAGAGTATGGTAACTTGAGACTTGAAAACTTCTCTGAGAAGCCTGAAACATTATATGAAGACATAACACCATGGACTAAAGAAATGAGTAGTATTGCTTTGTTGCTTTATATGCTTTATTTTTTGTTGGTGAGTAGTATTGCTTTGTTCAAGATTTGCTTGTACTTTTTTCAGGGCTTGTAGATTAAAGAAGAAAGCACAGCACGAAGCTAACAAGGTCAAGTTGCAGGGACTAGAATTGGAGCAGCGTGAGTATCTCCTTTGCTTGCACGTTCATGAACAACAGGGAAAACTTTCAGTTCTAAAGGTCCAATACCTGAGACTTGAAAGTGAAAGAAAAATGTGTCTACAAATTGCAGTAAGTTTAAAATGAAGACTGCGGACTGCAGACTGGAAGTGTAATGCAGACTACAGACCACAGACTTTCTAAGTAAATGCCTTGGTATTGCCATCATCGACTGCTAACCTTAAACAGGGTTATTCAGGTTTATGGAAGTGAAAGTCTGCCCTCCTGCAAGCCTGAATAGCTCACCGGTTAACCTGATCATTACTCTAGTTAACCTGAAAATCCTTCAGGTTAGCCTGAATAATGTTCCTGTTAGCCCTTTTACAGTTAGCTCTCATTAATGGAAATGGTAACATGATTCAGTTAAAAAGCCAACAGTCTGCAGTCTGTGTTTTACCCTGACCAGTAAAACTTGGGCATGTTACACTTACTAGTAACAATTGTTTAAGAATTCTTTTTAGTACATGTGGTTGAAAAGTGATGTCACTGCCCACATCTAACACTGCTGGATATGATTGTATGGACAGTGTTTCAGTGTAGCACAAGTATGTACGTGTAAAAGCTACCTGAACACGTCCTTGATGTGGTTCAAAGTTTTTTGACTCTGAAAGGAAGTTGCATGTACAGCACCATGTGTAATGTGAGACTTGATTATGACAGAGGTGTTGCTTTATTTTTCGTCTGTAGAGCGCCTGACAGAAGTCATTGATAAAGTGAAGAAAGAAATCATACTTAAAGGAAGCTCTCAATCTGTCGTTCCAAAGGCAAACTTGAGTGGCCAAGTGGAAGCTCTTGTCAAAGCTACATTTGGTAGGTTTTGCTAATTTTATTAGGATGTTATTTTGTTAATTTTACCTGAAGCAGGGGTTTCATTAAGGGGCCGGCACCGGGTAAATTGACTGGCTGTGAGGATAATTTTGGCCACTTGGTCTGATAATCTAGAGGAAGGTTTTTCTTATAAAGAAATTAAGTTTAAAACATTTTGCCTGCCTGTGAAAACGAGTTGCCCCCTCTGCTGAGAATTTTAATTAAACCCCTGTGAAAGAACTCTGAAGAAGTAAAGTTCTTTTTTTAGTAGTGATCTTCACTTCTTGCAGTAAACTTTATGTCTACACTGTATGTCCAATTTACACTTTGTTTCTTAGTAAATTAATGTTGTCCTTTTCCTTCAAATTCTGTATTGTGGTTGCCTTCCAGAAATTTCATAAGATTCTTCTCTTTTACATGTAAATGCACATGTACATAATGTATCAAAGCTATGATTTCTCATCGGCATGTACATGTACATGTATCTCTTATCATTGCACGTTGTGAACTGAGACTTAATATTGTTGCTTGTTTTTTTTTTTTTTTTTTTTTTAAAAACAGGGAATCAATTTTTTTTTTGCCCCACTTTAGATTTTTTTCACTCTTTTCTTGAGGCTACTGCCAGAGCAAATCCATCACTTGGGAAACGGGACGA